>Ga0207997_1000332_pt1 | contig 24029 bp, 36 predicted proteins | sample AntAceMetag02UKN_FD_184777 | JGI IMG/M metagenome (GOLD analysis project Ga0207997, IMG submission 184777) | Saline lake microbial communities from Ace Lake, Antarctica - Antarctic Ace Lake Metagenome 02UKN (SPAdes) (version 2) | ecosystem: Environmental > Aquatic > Non-marine Saline and... | reverse complement strand
AAGAAGAATGGGTATTAAACTTTTGTCCAAAATGCAATCAAATGACAAATCATATTAAAAATGGAAGATGTTTAAAGTGTAAGAAGCCAAACGACGCTTATATAAATCTAAAGACGACAACAATGTCGAGGGTGTAGCATAATGGAAATTTGTGTACCAGATAATGAAAAAATCAAAGTAATCTACAATGCTAAGTGTCCTTGTTGTGGTAAGATGTATAATGGGAAAGAAAGAAAAAAAGAATTTCATCATGTAATTCCAAAGTTTATGAAACCAAACTTAGAAGTTGAATTGACTATTTGTAAAAAATGCCACGAAGATATAAACTTATTTTATGATGATGATATGATAAGAAAGAAGAATGGTACAAAAGAACCAGAAAATAACGTAGGCTTTAAAGAATTTATCTAAAAGATCGCTTTGAGTTCACAGGAATTTATGGAGTTGAAGTCTTTAGGGAACATTATGGCCTGATCTTCAATAAGTTTGCAGAGTGGTGCTTAAAACAAGGCAGGAAACTATATGTGAAAGAGAAAGGCGACAAAACAATCCTTTGGGTTGATAACTCAAGAAAAGATGACATTGGCCTCACAGAGTTTGAGGGAGAGGATCCAATGAGTATCAACAAGGCAGATAATTATTTTCAATCTCATGAAAACACAGGTTGGCAAGTAACTCCTGAGTTTAGTTTGAAAAGTTTTAATGAGGCGGGAGAATTGATCAAAGGAAATGCAAAAGCGATAAAAGATGTCTTTCCCCTTATGAGTGATTATAATAAAAATCTAAAATTACATATCAATGTTCAGCAAGAGCAATTGAAAACCCAAAAGGCAACTCAGGAGATGTTGAGAGAAATGAAAGAGTTTATGGGAAATAGGGGCAAGTAGTTAAATATATAAATAGAGTGTGTGTATTAAAACCATGGAAAAACAAAAAAAGATTATATTAGGATTTGTTGCCGTCGTGGGTTTGATAATATCTAATGTTTTGACAGTTCTGATCACATTAAAAATATTGGAGATAATTTAAAAATGGAAAAACAAAAAGGATTAAAACAAGAAGTAATCACCAACACAAATAAAAATTGTTTGGATCTTCAAGCAAAGATTTTTGAATATATCCCAAAAGAAAAGCATGAGGAGTTTATGCCTTTATTTTTGGCTTATTATCATGCAGTCGGAACATTGAATTTGAAGTATGCAAATTCAATGATCAATGGATTGACAGAGGAAATTAAAGAGATGAAAAAAAATGCAGATTGAAACAGGAACAAAAGAAGATCTGCAAAAAATAAGAGGAGTTAAAGATGTGTAAATTCAACAAGAAAAATGATGGCCGTCGGATTGATCCTTGCATGAGAGATGTGATCAAGATCCTTAATGAGCAAGGTGTGAAAACTTTGGCCTGTTGTTGTGGTCATGGCCATCACAGGATGTCAATTGTGATTGATATCGGATATGGGACAGGCAAAGTCATTCCTTTGGAGATCTTCTCAGGGAACATGATTGCAAGAAAGAAAAGATTTTATATAAAACAAAAGTCAGGACATTACATGATCCCTGAAACAGTTGGAGGAGAATTATTAAGATGAGCCAAGACAAAGAATATTGGGCGAGGAAATGCAAGACAGAGGATTGTTGCGGGGTTGCATATCCACAATCAGATTATTGCAAGTCATGTCGGGCAGAGAGAAAGAAATTGATGATGGATGATGTTTATGATGACGGATCAGATCACCTTGTTTGTGAGAAGTGTGGATTTTGCATCAAGTGTGGTGACTGCAAACAATATGGATGCGGGGTGAAAGCATGAGGCCTGAGAGAGAAATGGCATTTGGTTGGGTGATCAGTTGGTTTGTGATCTTTAGTCCTTTTTATTATTATTTTGCACATTCAATCATTTGGAGTTTGATGCATGGGATTGTTGGAGTTGGATTGGCAATTGCTTTTTTGACAGGGTGGTTTTCAAAATGATCCCCGCATTGATCTTGATCCTTTTGGGAGTTCTTTTATTCGTGAGTTATTTGGATATAAAATATAAGGCAGTCCCCTCAGTAATCCTCACAAGCATGATCTTTGTTGTTTTATTGTTGAGGCCTGAGAATGTTTATTTTGGATTAGTTGCATTTGTTTTTGCGATCTTGATTAGGGATCTGATAAATGATGTTGCAGGATTGGACTTTGGAAATGCGGACATTAAGATCTTTATTGTGATGGGGCTTTTGATCGGGAACTTACAAAACTTTTTCTTCTTGATCTTGATCTTCTTGATCTTCCAATTTGTTTATACTTTGATGTGGAGATGGAAAGTGAGCAATGAGGCCGAGATGCCTTTTATCCCTTGCCTGACAGCAGTTTATATTGCAATGGCCTTGTTGGGAGGGTTTGCATAATGGGGAGAGGAATTAAGAACGGCCAACCAAAAGGACAAACAAATTGCGGTTGGAAAGGCAAAGCAAAAATGAGATGTGAGCATTACAGAAAAAGAGCCAAGGATGTTATTGATGGAGTTCCACTTTGTCGGATCCATTCACCTGTGAGGTTAGGATTTGCACCATGAATAAATTAAGATCAATTGCAGATTTTCAAAAGAAGTCTTTGGGAGAGATGTTTGGGATGTATGTGAGAGAGCCATGGTATTTTGAGCAATGGTATGAGAAAGTGATCCTGATCCTGATGGGGATCTTTGGATGGTGGAAAATATTGGGGTGGATCTTCTGATGGCAAAGAAACCTGATCCTCAAATGACAGATTATCATAAACAAATGGTGGAGGCCTTATCAATGAAATACAAAAGGCCGTTGTGGGATCGTTTCAAGGATGCAATGGGAGTTTTCTTTTTAGCAATAACAGTCCTGATCACAGCAGTTTTGATCGTGGGGATCATAGTTTTCTTAATTGTGACTTTGATTGAGCATCCTGTGAATTTGGCGATCCTTTGTGCAACAATATTTTTATTATGGGCGTGGGGAAATAGATGATGGCGGGGCAAAAGCAAAGAATTATCAGAAGATTGGAGAAAAGAGCAAAGGAAAAATATAAGGAGATGGAGAGAGCAGGGATCAAGATCACCTGTGCCTGTGACAAACCAAAGTGGCATTTGATAAGTTTTAATGTTGATGAAATAAAAGAGATCATTAATGTTCCATTTGAGGCGGGAGAGTGATGGCAGATCAAGAGAAATGTCCTGTCTGCAACAAAAAGAGATCTGAGAAAGAATTTATGAGGCCATGTGGTGTGAGAGCCTCAGCGTGTTGTTGGTGCAGGAGAGGAATTAAAAAACCATGAAAAACATTGAGGATGAGATCAGGAGATTAAAGGAAAGTTTATGTGGCAGTTCCAAACAAAAGCAAAAGGAGATCAACAAACGGATTGCAAAGTTGAGATCAAGAAAGTGAAAACATTTAAAAAGAGTGTGTGTGTATTATAAACATGGAAGAAAAGAACGGTGGTGCAAAGTGTTTGAATTGCAAAGAGCCAATTGATTTCTCAAAGGATTTATTTGTATGTTTAGGAACTTACGAGGGGGACAGAACAGTTGAGGAGAGTTATTTTCACATGGAATGTTGGAGGAAACATTTTGAGGAAAAGGCAAGGCAAAAAGCAATGGCCGTCGTCAATGGTATGCAAGAGAGAATGATGCCAATTGCAAAACAAATGATGAGCAAATTAAAAGATACGATTGAGGAAAGATCTGATGGATCCGCACCAATTTAGGGACATGGGATCTCACAGATCTTGAGCAATCAATCCTGAGGGGGAGATCATAATGGAAGATAAAAAAGAAAAAAACCAAAAACCAAAATGCGTGAAATGTGGATCGTCATTCACATACATCCGAATAAAAGAGGGATCTGTTGTTTGCCGTAGTTGTGGGCATATTGATCCAAGGAAAGAATAAAAATGGTTGAATTGGCAGATGCAAACATCTTTGCAGGATTTGAATGGGGTGCCTTAGGTATAGGCTTATTGATATTTTTTGGTGCATTGTTATTTGTTGCGTTGATCGGGATCGGACTTTATTTTTATCTCATGAATAAGCAATTGAAATATACAATCCCCTTGTATAAAATGATTGGTGGAAAGCCAATGGAGATTGCAACATATAAGGCCAAAGATTTCAAGATCGGATATGCAGGAGATAAATTGTGGTTTGTTCCAAAGGCCAAAAAATATATTATGGCGGGGACTATTCAGTCAGGGAAAAGCAAGTTTTTGCATTTTGAAAGAGAGGATGGAGAGTGGGTGAATTTTGGTTTGGAAGATATTGACAAGGCCATGAAAACGGCAGGTGCAAGATACATCCAATCAGACATGAGAGCAGGGAGAATTGCGATCAGTAATATTTTAGAGGCAAGGTTTAAGGGAAAGGAAAGTTTTTGGGAAAAATATGGCAGTATGATCACACAAACAATCTTTTATCTGATCGTGTCTGTGTCAATGGTTATAATCTTTTATCAATGGGGAGGGATCATTGACAGAACAAATGAACTCTTAGGGAGAATTATTGCATACGAGGAACTGAAATGTCCTGCAATTGAGGGGATTGTCCCTGCCTTTGCAATGTTGATGTTCAGGAGAAAGAAATAAATGGGCGTGGCAGAATTTTTTGCAACAGTCATTGGGATTTTCATTGTTGGAGGAATGGGATGGTGGGCTTATCTTTTCTTTAAAAAATACAGGTGGATCATCAAATATAAGATCTTTAGAAGATCATACAATGAGGATGATGTGAAAAAGTTGATCCAATACCTTGATGCAAAGATGGATGCAGTTGGGATTGAGAGCCTGATCTTATTGGATCCAAAAAACAACAGGTCATTGAGCCAAGTGAAAGAATTGCTTTATATTTATTCAGAGTTAGAGAAAATTGAAAGGAGGGAAAACAAATGAGTGATCTTGATAAATTAATGAAGAAATTGAAAACGGATGATCCAAAAGCGGATGATCCAACACCTGTTGCACAAGCACCTGCACCTGTCGTTGCACAAGCACCTGCACCTGTCGTTGCACAAGCACCCGCACCTGTCGTTGCACCTGCAATTGATGATGATGATGAGGATGATGATGAGGAGGAGGAGAGTGAAGTGATTGCAGAGGGGGGGGCAGATCCACAAGAGCCTATTGAGAATGAGGAACATTCTGTTGAGGCAGAAGTTGGAATTTTGCAAAACAATGGGATCTTTCGGAGAGAGTTGCTTTTGGTTAAAAAAGAGCAGGTTGATGTGCTTAAAATCATTGCACAAACACTCCTTGATATTAAGACAAAGTTGATGGGAGAAGATGGCAAAAAAAACTGAGGCACAAATCCAAAAGGATCTGATTAATCTGAGGGGTGAGAATGATGCCAAGCACCATGAGATGAAGATGGAGGAGTTGGAATATATCAGAAAAACTGAGGCACAAATCCAAAAGGATCTGATTAATCTGAGGGGTGAGAATGATGCCAAGCACCATGAGATGAAGATGGAGGAGTTGGAATATATCAGAAAAACAGAGGAGATCCATCATGATCATGAGATGTCAAGGCAGAGTATCAAGACAGCAGAGATCAAGAAAGCCTTTGAAAGAAAACAGGCCTCACAATACCTAAGAAAACAATGGTGATCAACAAACAAAAACTATACACCGCATTATACCTTATTATGATAGTTACTGTTGTAATATCGTGTATTGTATTGGTTATATGGTTGAAGTCAGAGAGTGCAGTTTGCATGGCAGATCCGATCCAATACTTCTCAGAAAAAACAAGCCAAATGTGTTATTGTAATGATGGCAACGGATGGTTGCAAGGATGATCCAATATTTTATTTTTCTTTTTCGGAGATCCTTTTTATATTCTCCAAACTCTTACTCTCAGAGGAGTGCAAATAAATCTCTGTGGTTGTCAGGGATGCATGGCCAAGATATCTTTGGATATCTTTGATTGATGCACCATCCTCCTCCAACTGTGTTGCTCTTGCGTGTCTTAATTCATGAGGCCTCACATCCCTCTTGAGATACTTTGTGCTATACTTTTTCACTATTTTCCACACTCCCCACTCACTCAATTTGTTGAACAAGGGTGCATCCATAGAACTTAATTTTTGAATGATCTCCGCAGGTGCCATGAAATTTGTGATGATCTTCTTATCAAAATATATATCCAAAAGACTTGTCATGGCCTGAGGATGCACCAAAACAATCCGATCTTTCTTTCCCTTTCCTGTAACTCTCACTTTTCCATAATTAGTCGGGCAACCGAAGAACTCCCCCCAATCAAAAGAATTGACTTTAATGCTCAAAGGTTCCTCTCTCCGCAATGCACCATAATACAATAAGTCAATGATGATCCCATCTCTCACTTTATCCTGATACGCATGATCCCTCAGCGTGTTGATCTCAACCATACTGACAGGCCTGATCAATCTCTTTTTCTTTGATCCTGATTTGACAATCGGCAAACTAAAATCCCCATCCCTTTTCATGAACTCAAGATATGATTTGAGATATCCCCGCACAACACTATTGTTTTTCTTAGAGAGTGCAAATGCATTGATGCTTTCCTGAGAGAGATCCTTGATCATAAAATGCCTGTGATATTTTAGATAACAATAAGCAGTCCTCTCACTCAGTCCCTTGATCTTGATCAAGTAATCACAATATTCTGTTGTTATGTCTGCCATTTTTATGTTTGGATGATCTCAAAAGATGTCTGCCGAAAAATTTTAAAGGTAGCAAGATAATCCTTATTACCTTGTATACACCAATCTTTTTATATTTATTGTTCTTATCCCTATTACAATTAATACATTAGTGACAGTCTGCCTCATAATATAACGACTTTTGCATACGAATTATCGCAATAGAGATCATCAGATTGATCCTCTTTCTTTTTCCTTTGCTTTCTTCTCCCAATAGTAGTTGGCCACCTTATGATCCTTGCCATCTCTCTGCAACCTTGATCTCAACTGTGACTTAAATGTTGCAGGGATGATGTTATTGGCCTGAGCAAAGCCATCCAAAAATGTTCCGTTCCTCACCTTACCCGCAACCAACATCTCCAATGCGATTGCATAAGGATCAAGATTGACTTCATCAGGATCAATCCCCATCTCCTCTTTGGCCACAAGATTTCTTTTGTCATCCTTGACTTGTTGATATTGAGCCTCAGATTTCTCCCTCAACTTTGGGAACTTCATCACTCCTCTGAATGTGGTTAGTTTGGTGTAGTGTGGGTTTTTGATCCCTTTGGCAATCCATTCTTTCTCAATCTTTTGATTGGTTGCAGTATCCCACCGATCTTGAGCATAAATTGTCCTGTTGGGTGTTTGAATGATGCACACTCCTCTCCTCACAACTGTGAGCCTGATCTTGCACAATCCTTTGATCTGATAGTCAAGTGTCTGAAACTGAGGCACACAAGCATTGAAAAAGTTGCAATGATCCCTGTTCATGTTCATCATCTTAATAATATCCTTTTGATCCTCATTATAAAAATCCCTGTTAAAAGTCACATTGATCATCTCATCACCAATCCCATTGGATCTCCACTTGTGCCAAAACCTCTTTGTTTCTTTCTTTGTATAAACCAAACTATTTCTCCAATTGAAACGATAATCTTTGGATCCTTTTTTTCTGAACTCTCTTGACACACCCCTTGCAAGTCCGATTGCAAGTGTTGATTTTCCAAGTCCCCGATTTCCCTCAATAACAATAAAGCAATCAAATTTATTTTCAAGGATCCTGACAATCATTTGGATCATCTTTTTCATACTCCAATGCATCACAACTTTTCTTGCCATTAATCAGATCCCTCTTTCTTTTTCATTTTCTTATTCCACTCTTTGAGATCATCAATCCTTTCCTGTGCATCCTCAGGTGACAAGCCGTCTTGATGGATCAATTTCCATTTCAAATGTTTATAATCAGTCTGCATTTTATCCCCCATCAACAATTTCTTGCATGATCTTATCAAGATCAACTTCCTCTGTTGGCCTAAAGATCAAACCCGCATTGTTCAACGGAGTGTTTAATTTATCCTTGACATCTTGCAGGATCTCAATGATTTTTTTAAATAAAGGTTCATCAATTTCAAACAGATCCTCATGATTGATCATATCCTCTTTTGTTTCAAAACATTTTGGCACAAACTCCCCTGCCGTTTCAACTCTTTTCACCAAGGCCTTGACATCATCTTGATCCTCTTTTCTCAAGGCAAACAAGACATTCCCAAGGAGTTGCTTAATTGTTGAGTGAAATCGTTGCAAGGCCTCAACTCTCCTTTTCTTGATCCCATTGTCATCAATTCCCTGATCCTCATCAATCTCCTCAGTCCCAAATTGTGAGATCGTATCCCACCGATCAAGTTGGATCAATTGTCTAAGAATTTTTAATTTGGTGTATCCATCAGCAACATTCCATGCATCCGATCCAAGATTTATGTCACCACCAAAATCACCCCCTTGTTTAGCCATAAATAAAATAGTGTGTGTGTATTAATAAATCTTTTGCTTAACCATAAATTTATATATCTCTTATACATCAATTATACATGGCAAAGTTAGGTGTGCAATTGAATGGTGATCAACCCCAAGGTTCTGAGAGATTATCAAGGACACAAAGAGTTGTGCAAAAACAAGCAATTGCCAAAGACAAAAGAGATCAAGCGACTTTTGATGCTTTAAAGAAAAGAGCAGGGGAGATCAGAGAGGAGAAATTTAAAAATGTTTCAGCAGAGGAGTATGGTGCAGTTTATGAAACTCTTGATGCAAACATCAAACCATTCTTTGCAACAGGCCAACAGGTGTTGCAACAAAAAGCAGACAGTATTTTGGACACAAGATCACAGGTTAAAGATCGGATGGATTATGCAAGAGAAAAGTTGGCAGAAAGAAAAGCCTATTGGGAAAAAAAGATCTCAGACAGGGAGGCAAGTTGGCAAAGCAAGTCGTCAAGTTATAGAAACAGAGAAAATCGTGATGGTGAGAGATACCGAAAGATAAGGCACAAGGAAAGAATTAATGATTATGAGGATGATCTTGATGAAGATGTTGCAAAATGGCAGGGTTACATTAAAGGTTTGCAAAAAGGATCAAGGCCATTGGATCAAAATAAAAATATCACTTATCAGAGCATTGAGAATTATGCGGATGATGTTGCAAGTTTTGAGGAGAATAAAGAGGAGGCGAGGAATGACAACCGAAATAATTATAATAAACAAAAAGCACAAGGGAAATTGGATGAAACATTTAAGCAGTTAGGATTGGAAAAAGGCAAAACATCCTATGGGGAATTTAAGAGAGAGGTCAAGGATTACAATAAGGGTGTTGCAGTCCAACAAAATTTAATTGATTATGCAAACAGGGTTGGATTTGATAAACTCACCCCTCAGCAAAAGAATAAGGTCAATCCTGATCTTGCACAATGGCAATGGGAAAACCCAAACGAAAAGTTGATATTCAAAGGGATCAATCCTGTTGGATTTGAGAGTGGTGCATTAAAACAATCAATCTCTCTTGACAATTATAAGAGGGTTACATCTCCCGAATATATTTATGATCAATGGAAACAGAAAAACCCTGCACCAAAGGTTGCACCTGTTTATGATTTCAAAAGTGGTGGTTTTCAATCTGTTGATCCAAACCCATTCTCAAACATAAAGAAAAGCACAACCCCTCAATTCAAAACATTGACAGCAGGGAGAGAGTTGCCAATTGGATTTGGATCACAAGGAACATCACAAGTCAATTCACAAGGAGATTTTGTCACACCAACGGCAATCATCAAAACACAAGATTATTATAAGATCAAAAACGATCCATCAACACCCATTGGTGATCTTTGGGGCGGAGTGAAAACAGGTTTTAAATATGTTGATGAGAGATTTCATTTCACAGGTGATATTTCAAAGCCTCTCTCTTTTGGAAAGATTAAGAAGATCCCAAGGCCTGAGCAAGTTGTTGTGTCAGCAGACAACCCATTTCTCAATTTAGGTGAGAGCAATCCTTTGGTGGACAATTTATTGCAGAGCAAGGTGGTTAAGGTTAAGGACACAAGAACATTTGAACAAAAGTATGGGATGACAAAGCCTGAGATGGCGGTTGATTTGGGGATCTCTAAGTTGAAAGATAAAAAGCAAGACATTGAGGAATGGGTGATTGGAAAGAAAAACATTGACAAATTTAATGCAGATATTGAAGCAAAGTTTGAGAACAGATATCAATATCAATTTGAACAGAAACACATGAAAGATCTGATCTTTGGTGAGATTGATTTTGCAACAGCATCAAGTGAGTTCAAGGAAAGTGCAGAGGCCAAGAGATTGCAAAAACAATTTGAGAGAGAGTATGGTTCAGGATATAAGGATTTACAGACGGTCACAAACAATCCATTGAAAGAGGACTTTTGGAGAGGGAGAGTTGTTGGTGGTGTTGCAAACACAGGTTTGGGGTTGGGGCAATTAGGATTGGGCATTGTTAAAACTCCAACGAGAGTTGCAGGTGCAGGGGCGGTTGTTTATACAGGCGGGGCAGTTTTGGGTGCAATTCCAACAGCAGTCAGTTTGGGGATCTCAGGATCTCTTTTTGGTTATGGGGCTTATAAGTTCCTTGATCCCTCCTCAACTTATCTTGAGGCAGGTGGCGGATTGGTCACCTCAGCAATTGCAGGGGCAACATTAACTTATGCAGGTGTGAAGTATCTGAAATCTCCTGTTGTCAAGAGAGTTGCAATCAAACCTCCAAAGGCCACATTGAAAACAGCAGGTGGGACAACAATTGGGAAAGATGTCCATGTGATCAAAGACAGCGTGACACAGGCAAACAAAGTTGTTTATAGATCTCAGAAATTATCACAGGTTGGAAAAGCAGGATCAAGAACAATCGTCACAACAAAGGGGAGGGTTTTGGCAAACAAGTTTTGGAAAGAGATTGGAGTTCCTGCAAAGCACACAACCCTTGACAGCAATGCAATTTATAGAGGAGTTCCAACACAGCAGTTGGGCAAAGCATACACAGTCCAAAGTCTGAGAGGATCAACAAAGGTTGTCATTGGAAAGAGTGGATATCAGAAAGCATTTGATAAATTATCAAAATATGGTTGGAGTGATGCACAAGCAAAGGCAACCTTGAGATACACTGCACCAAAAGTTTTTGAGAGTTATTCCAAAGGATTTCTCCAAGTCACAAAGACAGGAAAGGCCACAGGGATCTTTGAGCAAACAATCAAGAGGCCTGTTTATGATGTCAGCAAAAGTTTGGGGATCAAGACAAGAGGCGGGGCAGATCTGAAAGACATCACAAAAGTGACAAGACAATTGACAAAGGATGCAACAGGGAAAATATTTGCAAGAGAGCAAGGTTTGAGAGTGGGAGGCTTTGTTGATAAGTCAGGGAACATCAAGGATTGGAGAGATCTTGAAATATTCTCAGGGAAAACATTTGTCAAGGCAACCAATCAAAAGGGCTTTGAATATTTAGGAAAACAAAGCGGAGTTGATGTTTGGAAAGCAGATGCAAAATATAAGGATCTTTGGTCAGTATCAAAACAGGATGCATTGAAAATCAAATTGAGCAAGACATCAAAGAATTATGGATTGGATATTGATTATAATCCTGCAAGGCAGATCACCATCAAAAATGCAAAACTATACAAGCAGATCATTGATCTTGACAAGGGAAAGAATGTTTGGGTGAAACCAACCAACATCAAGAAAACTCCTTTTGCAAAGACATTTGGATCAGATCCAACAGATGATCTCTTTTCATTCTCAAAGGAAACCAAGACATCAGATGCAGTCAAGAAAGTTATGGATAAGATTGATGACATCTCAGGTGGATCAGGTGCATCAAGTCAGATCAAACATCAGATCAAAGAGCAAAGCAAATATTTTGGAACAGGACAATATGAACAATCCTTTGGTGGTGCCTTATCTCCAAAAGAACTCTTGCAAAATCAAAACCTTTTGAAATCTCCTCTCAATGCACAGGCAATCAAAGTTGGATCAGGGATCAAGGGTGCAATCTTAATGAAAGAGTTGGAGTTGGGGAATGTGTTGGCAGTTGGGAATGTTGCAAGTTTGACATCAGGTTTGGGATTAAAGAACGCACCACAACTCAAAGTCAATCTCAAAGCAAACAATCAATTGAAAGAGTTATTGAGAACAGATGCATTGGTCAAGACTGCACAAGTCCCCGCAATCAAAACATCAACAGCATTGAAATCACAATTGAAATCCATATTGGATCTTGATTTGGGATCTCCTCTTGCAAACAATCCTGTGTTTAAAACTCCATCAATTCCAAAGATCAGACAACCGACAATCCCAAACCCATTTGTGATCCCATTCCTGAAAGCAAAGATCAAGAAAGGATCCAAAGGAAAAGGATCAAAGAAGATCACAGATCTTGCATACTTGCCTGACTTCACATCAAGAGCATTGGGATTAAACCCTCAGGTGATCTCACAGAAACAAGCAAATGCAAAATTAAAGAAACTATTGACAGGCCTTGAGATCAGGCGGGGAGTTAAGATAAAATGATGAATAGCAAACTCTTTAAACATAGTGTGTGTTATATGGATACAATGGATACGGTGGTGACAACATAGTGATCAAACTTTCTCAGGGCGATATTGAAAATTTGAAAAAGCAGGGATACTCAGAGCAAGATATTGCAAAGGCCGTTGGTGAAATTGAAAAGGATGAATTGAGTGAAACATCAACAGGTGCAAAGGTTGATCCAAGATCAAGATCTCAGACTTCTGCCTTTGGATCAAGGAACATGGATGACATTGCAAGATATCAATTGGAATTAAATGATCTATTGGAACAAACTGAGCATATTTTAAAAGGTGACATTGTTGTTTGGGAGAATGGAACAAAGATTTGGGATGCAAACCCAAACCCTGAAAAAAACCCCTTGAACTCTGAGGGGATCAGAAAAGTGATGTTAGATCTGCAAAACTACATCAACAGGCATATTATTTTGGGAGATTATGAAGATGCGGATATCAACAGGATCATGACTGATTATGGGAAAAAGGTTGCGGATCTTCTGTTTATGAAATATGAGGAGATGGGAATGGACACCGAAGAAAAAAGGCAAGAGTATGCATCCATTGTCATGAATGTTGTGAATTTGGTTTATGCATCTTATTCAAGAGCAAAGGATGGTGGAGAAAGGAGATCTTTGAGAGAGATGATCAATACAGGCTACAATTACCAAGCAAACGGAATGGCGGGGGGCAATGGTCAAATGATGCAACCCAACAACAAACAAAGAGGCATTTTAAATCCAATGAGGTATGTTGCAGGGAAATATGCTTAATAAAAAATTCTTCTTATTCTTGTTGATTGGAATGTTTATGATCTCAATGGTGAGTGCAGTCAAACCATCAACAACAATTGTGACAACTGATCAAGGTTTATTGATTGAGCCAACCTTAAAAGATTATATTAGAACAGGGGAGGATCATGCTTTTGAGATCCATGTTTTCAACAGTTCTGATGGATCCTATATTGTTTCTGACACAACCTGTTTCATGCATCTTTATCACAAGGATGGAGGCCATCTTTATGAGGGAGTTGATAATTCTGTGGATCATGACTTTGATTATTCTTTTGATCTGATAGGTGCAAACTTCACAAGCAGGGGAGAATATCAGGCCAAATTTCAATGCAACCACACAAGCGGGATCGCAGGTGGATCAGAAATCTTTTTTTTCATTAATGATTACGGTGAGGAATTATCCGAGGCCGAAAGCCACACTTTCAACATGAGCATGATGTTTCTTATGATTTTATTCTCAATGGCAATTATTGGAATATTTATGGTTGAGCATTACATTGGAAAGTTTGCATTGTATTGGGTGGCACATCTTTTCTTTATCATTGGATCTTTTAGTGTTTGGCAATTTAATATGGGATATGCAATTGGCTTTGTGGGACTTGCAAGTGTTTGGAAAATAATGTTTTATGTTTCAACAATCGCAGTTGTCCCAATGATATTCTTGAGCATTGCATGGATTGTTTATATCCATCTTTTCAATGAGCATTTTCAGAAATTAGTTGATAAGGGCATGGACACAGAGGAGGCCTTTGCAATGGCAAACAAAAAAAGAGGGGGATGGTTTAATGGTCAGTAAGCAGAGGGTTCCAATGCAGGTTGCACCTGAGTTTGATGCAAAACTTAAAGATCTCCAAAGGCAGATCATGAAAGCACAAGGAGAAAATGTGAGCCTCCGAGATATCACAGAGAAGATCAGCAAGTCACCAAATTTTAATACTTTAGAAAAGGACATCTTGAAAGTTGCAAACATGGATTTCAAAATAAATCTTGACAGGAGAAAGAGATGAAGTTGAGGCCAATCGTTAAAAACAAAAGAGGAGGGTTCTCAGATCTTTTCATCTTCATGATCTTTGCATTTGTGATCATCCTGATCTCAGTTGTGATGACTTATATTGGAATAACCACAGAGGATCAATTGCAGGAAACTTTGGGGAAAATGGATCTCCATGATACTGTTGGAAATAATGCCTCTCAAGTAATATCAAATAGTATGGGGGCGGTCAATAATTCTTATGGGGCTTTGCCATGGATCACAGTTTTCTTGATCGGTGGAATGGTGTTGAGCATATTTATTGGATCCTATTTGGTGACAACCAAGCCGATCTTTTTCATCCCTTATATATTCATAGTGATAATCGCAATTGTTGTGAGTGTCCCAATGTCAAACTCTTATGAGGTGATCATGAATGAGCAAACATTGAGTGGAACTTTCACAGCGTTCTCAGGTGCAAGTTGGATCATGTTAAACCTCCCAATATGGATCACAATCATTGGGATCTCAGGCGGGATCATCATGTTCAGTCAAATGGGAAAAAGAAAGGAGGAACAATTTTATTAAGATGGAAGTGAAAAAAGTCTTTGTGTTTTTGTTGATGGGGATCTTTATGATGTCAATGGTGAGTGCAGTTTGGTGGAACCCTTTTACATGGTTTGATAGTGATGAGAACATTGTCATTGAGAAAGGCGGGAAATGGATGCAGGACTATTCAACAGATAATGATTTTTTCTTGTGGTTTGCAGATGCCAAGATGAGAAAAACTGAGGTTTGTTTGTTAAGCGAAACGGCCACAAAACTCAATGATCTTGAGATCCATAAAAATCTCTATGGAAAAGATGGGGAAGTCATTGAGCAAATGAATAGGAAAAAGAAAACAATTGATGAGGTCAATTATTATGGTTTTTGTAGAAACATAGACAATGATTTGATTGACTATATAAAATTTGGAGAACACTCAACATTTGGAGAACACTCAACAGTTGCAAGTTATGAGGAGGAAGTTTTGGAGGTTACAGATGCAGATGACAATACCATTGCAGAGATCATCTTGAAAACTGATGATTGGTATTATAAAAATGAAAAGCCTCATGTTGTTCTTACCCAAGGAGAAAACCAAATTGTTCACTCATTCCAAATAAACAAGCAACAGAATTATTCTGATATAGTTGATAATGTTTATTTCACAGATATGAGATCAGGTGAGTTGATCAATAAGAATTTCACATTGAAACATTTGGTTTATGAGGTTGTTGTTGTTGAGGACAGAGGATGCATTTCTTATGGGGATGTTGGAAACTTGACAAATGTTTGTCTTGAGCAGGGTGTTGTTGGATCTCACAGCGAAACACAGGAGATCAAATATGATCTAACTCCTGAGATCTTGAATGAAAATAGTTTATTGACAATAGGAGTTGAAACAGATGTCAAGAATGGAGAATATATTGATGTTGGTTTTGACTTTGCAGGGATTGACATTGGAATTTTTTGGAGTAGTTGGGAGGCAAGTATTGAGGTGGATCTTGAGGGTTGTTGGCAATTTGATGGGGATGTGACTGACACAATGGGCAATCATGACGGGACAAATCATGGTGCAACTTATGTTGATGGCGGAGGTATTTTGGGAGGTGCTTATAATTTTACTTCGGGGGAAAGTGATTATATTGATCTGAATATTGATGGATTTGGAACACAAACAGATGTTCAAACAATTTCTTTTTGGTTGAAAACAACTGATACTGATGGGCAATTATTCAGATCGTCAGGAGGTTCAAATTATTTAGGATTTAGGATGAGGGCAGGTGAGATTGAATATACAAGATACACAAGTTCAGAGTTTGGTACAAGAGAAACTGTGACTTATCAAGATAATGCATGGCATCACATTGTTATGATTGAAAACTCCTCAGGTGCATGGTTATATTTGGATGGATCTTATCTATGGAATAGTTTGTCAGCAATTGCATGGAGTTCACAAGTTAAAGCAAACAATATATTTGCAGGTGCAAACTCTGATTATACTTTGGGTGCAACAGTCTTTTATGATGGATTGATTGATGAGGTGCTTATTTATTCAAGATCCATCACCCCAACAGAAGTGTCAGATCTTTGGAATGGCGGATCGGCAATCACCTGTGCATCAAATTCACCACCTGTTGCAACCTTAGTCTTGCCAATCAACACAACAAACTACACAACAGGCAACACAGTCAGTTTTGAATATACCTGCACAGATGCAGTCAAGGTTGATAATTGCACACTTTATGTTGATGGTGCATCTGAGGATTTTGATGATAGTGAAACAAATGGAACTTATTATTATTCAACAGGTTTTGCAGATGGAGAATATAATTGGAGTGTGGTTGCATGGAACAACAACAGTCTAAGTCATGAGAGTGAAACATGGTTTTTCAATGTGAGTTATGTGACAGGAATTGAAATCACTTTAAACACTCCTGTTGATACTGCAAACCTGACAAGGAAAAATGTGACTTTCAATTATGATGTGATTGATAATTATGGGGTTGATAATGTATCCTTATTTATTGATGGATCTTTGGATCATGTGGACACCTCACAGGTCAATGGAACTTATGAAGTTGAAAGGAACATAAGTGATGGATCACATTCATGGTATGTTGAAGTTTATGACAATGACAGCAACGGAGTTAATTCATCAACATATAGTTTTGATATTGACACAACCCCATTCATTGAATTTTTGACACCTCCAACCTTGATCAATTATGCAAACATCACTCAAGAATATATCCCAATGGGAGTGAATGTTTCAACACCTTATTTTGAAAACATCACATACTCATTGAGAAATGCAAACGGCACAAACTACTCTCAGTTTTATGCAGTTGAAACTTATGACATCAATTTCACAAATATGCCTGATGCACATTATCATTATGATGTCACAATTTGCACAACAACAGATCAATGCAACACAACAGAAACAAGGCACATAAATCATGATACGATTGCACCAACCTTATCAAGTGCTTATAATTTGACAAACCTGACTGCATACTCCCTCCCAATAAATTCAACATGGAGTTTTAATGCAACTGATCCCCACACAGACAATTGTTATTATAACACAACAGATCATGCAATCAAAGTGATCACTTGCAACTCAACAGAAATCACAGAGTGGGCAACGGCAGGGACAAAGGACATAACCTTTTGTGCAAATGATACTTTCGGAAATGCAGATTGTTCAAATGATCAGATCATTGTTTATTTTCTTGAGATCACAACTGATGACACACCTAATCCTGTGATTGAGGGATCTTTGGTGACTTATGATCTTTGGATCACAGAAGAAACAACAGGCATCCCAACAACAACTGCCACATTAATTCATAACGGCACATACTACTCACCATCATTTGTTTCAAGCAATGCCACAACATATCATTTCCAAGAGAATGTCACAATCTTATCAGGGTTGGGATCTTTGACAGGGGAGAATGTATCTTTTAATTGGATCTATAACATCACAGGGTTGGAAACAAACAAGGCAACCGCAACAGAAACAACAACAGTTTTCTCAATTGAGTTTGATGACTGTTCAAATTTTAGTGATGTGATCTTGAATTGGACTTTGTATGATGAGGAAACGGCAACACCTGTCAATGCATCAGCAGGATCCCTTGTTGAATTAGATCTATTAATGACAGATCCTTTAAATCCTGATTTGGAGTGGGCTTTTAATTCAACATGGACTGATGAGATTGTTGGATCTGTTTGTGTGCCAACAGGCCTTTTGGGGAATGACACAAATTATGTGATTGAATTGACATTTGGATTTGAAAGCACCGACAGAGTGAGAGAGTTCTTTTATCTTGATCATGGTGCATTGACAAGTGCGAGTGGTTTTAATATCATAACACCAAACCCAATTGTTTTAATGGATCTATTGACAGCAGACAGCACCTCATTCCTATTCAATTATTTTGATAAAGATGGATTGTCTGTTGAGGATAGCGTTGTTCATGTGTTCAGGAAATATATTGGAGAGGGATCATGGAGAGAAGTTGAAAGAGGAAAGGCAGATATTAATGGGGACACAATTGTTCATTTGGTTGAGGAAGATGTGATTTATTATTTTATTATTTCAGATGCAGGAGAGATTGTTTTTACATCAAAACAATACACAGCATTGTGCCAAGCAACACCATGCACCATCCAACTTGAAGCATCAGGAACATCCGCAACATTCCCGACTGATTGGGATCTTGTTGATGGCGGGGCTTATTCAATCTCCTCATCAGCATCAACAAGGAATGTGAGTTTGGAATATTCTTTTAATGAAAGCGACACAATCAACCTGACAGTCTATAAATACAATTCAGATGGATCATACACAGCAATTGACACAGTTAGTGCATCAGGATCCTCAGGATCAATTGGTGTGACTGTCCCACAGGTTGCGGGTAATGTTTCTTTTTTCGCATCAGTAACAAAGGGCGAGGAGTTCGTCAATTCTGAATGGGTTGATTTTGAGCAAAAGTCAAGAGATTATATTGGGATCACTTTGGGATTATTGTTGAGTGCCTTGCTTATTCTTTCATTGGGATTGATGACAATCTCAGAGGGTGCAGGAACAATCTTTTATGTGATCTTAGGAGTTTTCATATCAGGTGCATTGGGATTGATGACAACAGAACTTTCAACAGGAGTGAGTGTCACAGTTTACTTGATCCTTGCGGGTGGATTGCTATTGTGGAAATTCACAAGGAGGAGATCATAAATGGCAGAAGATGGATTTAAGAGCATGGTCACAGCATTGGTTTTGTTTGTGGCTTTCACATGGTTGATCTTGTCAGTTGCAATTGATTTTGGTGCAGAGCATGGAGTGTCCGCAGATAGCATTGGGGATGGATCATTGGATATTGAAAGTTTTAGGACATCCGCAGAGGGAGTTGAGGGATCAGCACAAAGTTACAGGGCAAGGTTTGAGAGTGGAGATGTTGATGATATTGATGATGCATCAGGGATCTTTTCAATCGCAACGGATATAATTAATATGATCACAACACCTTTCACCTTGTTGTCACAGATCGCATCAAACATCTTTGGAGTTCCATCATTGATCATCAATGTCTTATTAGGATTATTAGCAATCGGATTAATATTCAGCATTTGGAGGGTGCTAAGAGCAGGATCATAAAATGGCACATAGATCACCAACAACAATAAATGCATCACAAGGGATGGACAGCGTTCTCCCATGGATCTCAGAAGTGACAAACTTTTGGTTCGGGAGAATGATCATGATTGCAATCTTTATAATTTTCACATTGGGATATCTAAAAGCAAACAAAGATGATTATGTTGGGGCGTTTGCCGTTTCAACTTATGTTTGTTTTGTAATCGGATTAATCTTTTGGGTGATCGGATTGATCACAGGATTGGATTTTGCAATTATCATTGGGGCAGTTGCGGTTGCATCCTTATTTTTGTTTGCACAAAAGAAAGAATATTAAGAAGATCTCTTTTTTTTATTTTCTGTTGGAGATAATAGTTGTAGATTTTCAGGAGAATAAGCCTTTTTTATTTCCTCTTTTTTGGTTAGATCAAAATTAACAATTGGAATTATATGATCTAAATGATAAGACATGGCATCTTTTGGGAAAGGTTGCAGATGTTCAATAACTTCTTTTAAATTAATACAATAGAGAATTTGATATTTGTCGTCAGTAATTCTTGATATATTTAATTTTTTATTTTCTTGAAACATAAAAATACATCTCCTAATTTGTTTATTGATTTGCCTATATAATTTATTCTCTTGATCATATCTTTTTTTATCATATTCAGATTTTTTTTGTTTTACATGAGGTCTTTGAAAATACACTTTTGAATACTCTCTTATTTTCTTTTTGCCTTTTTCTGATTGTTGATATTTATTTGCACTTTTCATAAAACTATCTTTATTATTGTGATAATATTCACGCATATATTTTTTACGATCAAACATAATAATCCAACATATTTAAACTTTATAAATGTTGTGGACAATGTATCACATCTATCCATCAATTTAAATATAAACATTGTGTGTGTGTGTTATGACAAAAGTTAGTGATACAATTGAAAGGAGGTTTTTTTGAAAGTGAAATTTGGAAAACAGGATAGAGGAGTTGCAGGATTGACAATTTTATTGTCCCTTGTAACAATGCTTTTTGTTATCGGACTTTTAGTAATGATTTTTGCTATGATGGGCGGTGAGTTGCAAGATGCAACAACTGACACCACAGCGATTGGAGTTATCAATGACACAACTGTGTCAATAAGTTCTGTGACGGATTGGTTCCCTATCTTTATTGTGATCGGTGCTATGGTCGTTCTTATCTTATTGACTGTGATTATAATCACAGCAATCCGAGGGAGTGGTCTAATGTCGGGATCTGCTTAAAGTCCAAATTGATCTCATCTTATTTTAAATGAGAACAATACAAAAACAAGACAGAGGAGTTGCAGGATTGACAATTTTATTGTCATTGGTGACTTTTCTGTTTGTTATGGGACTTTTAGTGATGATCTTCTCTATGATGGGAGGCGAACTGATTGACGCAAGTTATACGACAACTTCGGCATCCGTCGGAGGAGAGGCAATGACTGAGGCGGATTTTGTTAATGCATCAAAGGGATATGCCCTTGCATTATCATCAACTGCACAAGACTTTGCCTCTCCTGTGATTACTGCAATGTATAATGGAACAGATCTTTTGAGTGCGGGAAACTACACCCTAACAGGATCTAATCTATTTAATGCAACAGCAGATGGATGGACAACTTTGACAGTTAATTATACATACACTTATGGGGCATCAAACGGTGCAACAGATGTGATGAATGATACGACTGCGGGTATAAGTGGCGTGACTGATTGGTTCCCGATCTTTATCGTGATCGGTGCAATGGTGGTTTTGATTTTATTGACTGTGATTATAATTACAGCAATAAAAGGATCAGGCCTCATTGAAAACTCCGCATAAGGAAACATCCATTAAAGGTATTTTTTTTTATTTTTTAGTGAGGGAGGTCAAAGGTGGCCTCCTCTCAAATTTTTTCTCCGTATCCATATATTTATATACCTATTATACATCAGTTATACATGGCAGACAACACAACTATCAACATCAAGAAAGTGATCCGAAAGGAATTGCAGTCTTGCAGAAAATATAAAAGAGAAACTTATGATGAAGTTTTGGAGAGATTGATCAAGAATGATAAAAAGAGGTTGAAACAATAATGGAGTATTGCATCAAGTGTGGCAAAAAAAGAACAGAGATGGAGAAAAGATATGATGATCTTCTATGTAAAGGTTGCAGGACTAAAATTCTAAAAGAAAATATGAAATTAAATCATCCTTATGGGATAGGGTTATAAGATGGGAAAAAGTGAATTTCTAAAGCAATTAATAAGACAGGCAGAGTTGGAAAAAACAACAGTTCATTTACAAGGGATTGGCAGAGTTAAGGCAAAACCAATAAAAGATTTTCAGGTTGGTGAAAGATTGGGGTTCAATTTTGGATCAACAGCAGAAATTTTAAAGAAACAAATCAAGGGTAAGTCTGCAAAATTAAAAATCAAAGATACTGAGGGGAATGTTCATGATGTTTTGAAAAGATTAAATACAATGTGGGCAGTTGGATAATGGGAGAATTAGAAGATCTTAAAAAACAATTGAGAGGATTGAACGCAGAAAAGGAAAAGGCAAAAGATATTGCAAATCAAAAGAATGAGATCAGTCAATTGAAAAAACAAATCAAGGCAGAAAAGTTTGGCAGGACAACAGGCGGAAAGATCTTTAATAAGATCGCAGATGTTGGAGATGCAGGATTGAAAGCCACAGGGAAGTTTTTGGCACCAAGGCCACAGGCACCTGCACAAAAGGGTAAGAAAAAGAAAACACCTGTGAGATTGAGTGTTGAGGAAGTGATGGCGAGGTTGCCACAATGAGCAAATACATTCGGGATCTAACTGAGCAATTGAAAGGCAAAAACATTGCACATTTCACAAAGGAACTCCAAGCCTCTCAGGATCTCAAGGTGATCTTAAAGGATCAGAACGATATGAAAAAGAGAGCCAAGATCAATGCGGACATCCAAAAACTTCTTGCAAGATGAATTTTGAATTAGGATCCATTTTTTTCTTGATCGCATTGTCAATCATCAACTGCACACTTTGGTTGATCTTTGTTGTCCTTGCATAGAAAATTTTATAAACAATCATGATCTTATTTGATTACTTCACAAGATTGCAAAGGCGTGGAGGAGGTTGAGTGTATCCTTGCCAAGTCCTGATCAGGCCAAAAACACTCACTTATTTTCTCAACCCTCTCACCCCCCTGTTGCGAGTGGAACTTAAATATATCTTGAAACTGTAAAGCCTGAAATTCCCAACATTTCACCTATCTTTGAACAATGGGGTTTGCCATTAGATTTAAGGATCTTCTTTGATAATTCTGTGATCTTGATCTTTTTTTCTTCTGTCAGTTTGTTATGAGGTTTAAAATTTCCAACTTTCTTTGATCCTGCATGATGCAAAGATATGTGTTCAGAATTTCCTATAATTTTAAGATTTTGAAAATCGTTGTTTAATTTATCATGATCCTTATGATGAACAGCATCAGAACTTTTCAATTTTTTATTTAAGATCAACTCCAACAAAAGCCTGTGTTCAGGATATCTTTTGCCCTTATAACAATAAACATAATATCCATTTTGGATCGTTCTTTTTTTTGACAAAACAATCAACAATAAATCTCTCTGAGAAAAGGTCAAACTTACCATACTAATCACACACACACTATCTTTATAAGTCTTATCTTTCTCCATAGGAAACGAAAAACTTAAACATATTTCCTATGGAAACATTTAAATATATAGAGTGTGTGGTATTATTACAAAACGAGGGGTGGAAACACACACTTATGATGTTGGGCGATTGATTAGGATCCTTATAACCCAAATCTTTCTCCACTCCTCAGGTTAATCTTGCACACTATTTATCACTTAAAAATGATAAGAAATCTTTAAATACAAGTTCACATTTATACCCCTATGAACACCCCCCAAAAAAGATGTGAACATGACAGGGTATTGCAACTTTTATCCAAAGGATTGACAAAGGCAGAAGTGCGGAAAAAGTTAGGGATCAAGCCAACTGCATTGTCCAATCATCTTCGGAGATTAGAAGATTTGGGAGTTATTGAAAGACAAGGGAAATATATAATCAATGTTTTATCAAGTTCACTTTTGCACCCCAAGGTAACTAAAAACCAAGTTCACAAAAAACTCAATAAAAGAGGCCATGCTTTCAACTTCAAAGTCCTATTCCCAAAAGAAAAAAACCTTTTGATCAAACCAAAAGTCAAGGGAGAATTTAAAGCAAAAAAGTTGAAGAAATTGCAGTTTGGATCCTACAAATTAACAAAAGATAAAAATTCAATTTGGATTAACAAAAACTCATTGACAATCTATTCAAGCAATTCTTATTATTCAGGCAATGCATTGCACTCAAAATTTAGAGCATTGAAAGATCTTGATAATTTGATCATTTATCTAAAAGATCGCTTTGAGTTCACAGGAATTTATGGAGTTGAAGTCTTTAGGGAACATTATGGCCTGATCTTCAATAAGTTTGCAGAGTGGTGCTTAAAACAAGGCAGGAAACTATATGTGA
>Ga0207997_1000331_pt1 | contig 24068 bp, 31 predicted proteins | sample AntAceMetag02UKN_FD_184777 | JGI IMG/M metagenome (GOLD analysis project Ga0207997, IMG submission 184777) | Saline lake microbial communities from Ace Lake, Antarctica - Antarctic Ace Lake Metagenome 02UKN (SPAdes) (version 2) | ecosystem: Environmental > Aquatic > Non-marine Saline and... | reverse complement strand
GTAATTCTACGCTCGTTAGAAGCATCAAAAATATTTGCTCCTTCGCGATAAAATTCCTTTTGTCCTGTTAAATCTATTTTCCTTTCTAATTGTCCATTTTGTTTTGTAAATTTATTGTCTGGCATATATTTATTATATTTTACTTACATCTAAAGTTCGCTTTTTCCTTGCTAAATCTTCTGCGTTTATTTTTAAATTTTCTATATCTAAATTTCTTTGTTTCGGTATATCACCCAATAAACCACCCTGTGGCGTAAATAAAGTCCTCTGATTAGTAGGAGCAAATCCTGATGTGCTTGCTTGATACCCACTAATAGAAGGTATATTACTTAAATTTTCACTTCCCACTTGCCTTTCAACATTTTTACCTAAATCTTGGATACTCCTTTGAGCAGAAGTAAAAGCGTCATCTAAAATATCCTGCTGTCCTTGCACTGCTCTTCCTTCTCTCTCTACTCTACCACTTGAATAAGCTGTTCCAGCCTGTGCCTCTGCCTGTGCTTGTGCTTCTAAATTTAATTTGAATGGGTCTTCCGCTCTTCTTACTCCTTTATCAAAATCCTCTTGCAGTCTTGTAAAAGAAGTTTCTAAATCTCCTTTTATCAAATCCATTTGTCCTTTATAGTATTCGTTTAATTCGCCTGTTTTACTATCTATATATTGTTTTGTATATTCAGGAGTTATTTCAATATCAGGATTAACTATATTACCTTTTTTAACTTCATCTAATAAAGGATTAAGAAGCTCTTTAAACATAGCTTGATTTTCAGGAGAAAGAGTATCAAAATACTTTTTCATACTTGGGTCATCTAAAAAAAGGTTATCTTCAGTATCTCCTCCTGCCACCTGCCACTGCTCACTCATTTGAGACACTTGGTCACGCGGTATTCTAAGAGGCATTCCCGTTTGAGTGTTTATTACATCAACTAAATCATCTTGTGTGGTATCCTGTGCTACTGGTGTCCACCCTTGATTGCGTAAATCAGCGTCAGTCGCATTAGGATAATTAGATATATCAATAGTTTGCCCTGCCTCATTTGTATATTGCTGTGCCATATCTGTCTTTGTGGCTTGTGCTTGAACTTCTTGTGGTCTTAAAGATACTTTGCCTGTATCGTCTGTTTGTATTGCTTTTAATATACTATCAGTTGTTTCTCCTGCCTCTTTTCTTTTTTTAAATTCTTTGCCAAAAGCAGTTTGTTCTCTTGGATTTTCAAGTAAAATCTTTTTAATTGCTTCGGCAGTTGTAGTATTAGTATTAACCATTTTAGTAATACTTGCATCATCAGCATTCATTCCATATAATTCTTGAGATATACTATTAGCATTAGGAGCTATTTTATTTCGTAATCTCATTTCCGTTTGACCAGCTTCATATTTTTTTCTACTTTCTATATCTTTAATAGCATTATCTACTTTTTGTTTCCAATCACCACTTCCGCCTTTATTCCCAGTCCATTTTTTTAAATCTTCATTTTTTAATCCGCCTAAATCGCCAGTATAAGTATAAGATGTTCCATCAACAACAATGCTGGGAGTTTTTGCCCCTTGATAAACCTTAAAACCTTTATAATCAAAATCCTTGCCAGGCGGTTTGCTTTTAGCCCAACCCTTTCTTTCAAACATACCTAAATCGCCAGAGTGTATTCTGTTATATTTGTCTCCTTTTTTAATGTAGATTTGTGCCATATTGTTTATATATAATTAAATTATTTAATCGGTATTAACTGTTATTTCGTCTAATAATTCACGAGTATAGTATATTCGGAAATTGCGATTATTGCCAGAAACACCACCAGGTGTTCCAACTGCTATATGACAATATAATTGCACTAAATCACCAATTTCAACATCAATATCTTCTGAATAATTTACATAACTTGTTGTAGCATTTTTCCTTTCAGTTCCTTCTGCTACTCCATTTATATATATCCTACCAAAAGAAGAATAAGTCACATTATTTGTTTTAATATCAAATTTAACTCGTAAAATACCTTTTCTATTTATTTGTATTTCTTTATATAATTCATAAATTTCATCCTCATCATCCATTGTTCTTTCAGTATCAGCACTTGATTGTAAAGTATCTGAAGCACTTATACCAATAATAGAACTTTCTTCCTCAGTAGTACCTTTATTTGTATCAGTTCCCTCATCATTAAAAGCTCCAGAAGTATTATTATCATATTGATTAGACCTTACAATATTTTCATCACAATTAGCATTTGCTATATTTATTCCATATCCACCATTACCATTAACAGGACAGCCTATAATTGTGCATTTATCTGAAGTTGCTGTTAATTTTATTCCGTCTGAAGTATTATTATCAGCAGAACATCCGGTAAGCGTAATATTTGTATTAAATGATAATAAATCAAAACCTTTCCCTCCATTTTCTTTACTTACAATACCAGATAATTTAATTTGTGAACAAGCAGTAAATTCTATTCCAGTATCTAAAGAATTTAAAATAAAACTATTATCAACAGAACAATATTTACAATAAATCATTATAATTCCTACATTAGTTGCGTCAACTGAACCATTAGAAAATAAAGTAGTAAAATAAGATAAATATAAAACTATGGAATCCACACAAGCTACGCAATCTGTATTTGAAAAAACAAAATTAGTATTTAAATAACCAAATAAACCTTTAGTCGATGTCTGTATATTAACATCATCAATTTCAACTTCTTCAGTATATTTACAAGTAATTCCAGCTGTTGCTGACCCTTTAATAATTAAATTGCCAATAAAAATATCTTTCTTTTGTGTTGCTATCATATAACTTTGATTACTTTCAATACTACCAGCATAATTTAATCCTATTGTTAAATGAGTAGTATCAGTTACTGCCGCAATCGGATACCATATCCCATCTAACCACATTGACCTGCCGACCATTTCAGAAACCCAAGTAGTTCCTGAACCAGTAACAGCTGTCCCCCAATTATTAACGCTTGCAACTCCTGTTGAATATGTATTAGTTCCTTCTATTACAATACCTGCAGCATTACTATCAAAATCCAATATACAACTTTCAGAATTTTGCCCTTCAATATTAATATTAGAAGGAACAGTTATATCATCTGTTAAAGTATAAGTCCCGTTTTTTAATATCAATGTTCCACCTCCTTTAGCATTTAAACCATCAATAGCGTCTTGTATATCTTCATCTGTATCAATTACTTTTATCGCTCCTCCTAATGAACCTCCAATTATATCTCCTGTTAATGATATATTTTCACCATCCCATTTAAAATATGCGGTATCACTTCCAATAGAAAATTTATATTCCTCATCCTCTAACCCAAGAAAAAAACCAGTGCCAGTATTATATTTTGTCTGTCCACCTTTGATAAAACCATTAACCATATCTAAACCGCCAGTAATCGAACCACTAATTATATCCTCACTTGCCACTTCATTAATTGCTTTTATCTCACTCTCACTTTTGATAGACTGTGCTTCTTGCAGATTGGTATCCCTATATAACAAATTGTTTAATCCTAAATTATCATACATACTATTTTTTCTTTATTTCTCCCTCTGTTAGCATATTTAATAGCTCCCAACCTCTAAAAATAAACGGCATACCTTGTGAATTTCCGCTAAATCTAAACCTTATGCGTGTAAAATCTTTAGCATTTAGTTTATCTATTTGATACAAGTCCTTAGTTAAGCCATTAATCGGTGTCCACCTATTAGCTAAATCAGTATCTATCTGATAACTGATAACTCCACCTAAAGCGTTTTCGTGCAAGGTTGCTATCTCCGTGATACTCTTCGCTGTTGATTTTATATTAGTGAAATACTGCCAGTGTGTAATTAAATCGTAGTGTATAGGATTGCCATTATCAGTATTACCGTAGTTAAATCTTAATACATTACCGTCATCATCTCCTACTACTGGATATAATGTAGTGCCACTATCATAACTGGAAGCACTCCTAATTTCGCTTGAATAAGAGTATATAGTCCATATTTGAGTAGATACAGTATATCGGCAAACTATATTAGTAAAAGAAACTCCTTCTAAAGTTATATCTCCAATACTCCAGTAATAATGATCGTCATCAAACCACCCACATACCTTTTCGTAGTACGCTCTTGGTACGGCTTTGATAATCGCTATGATAGGTCTTGATATTTCGTTTTGGCTTTGAGCAAAAGTTAATTGATAAAAACCAGTAGGATGATGATAATATATTCCGTCTTTACCCTCAACTATACTTTCTTGACTGTATGTTCCTCTTGATATATATGGGTCAGGGTCAACTGAATTAGGAGTAAAAACTCTATATATATGATTATTTTTAAATACTAATAGGGCTTGAGAATGTCTTTTTAATCCTGTTATCTGTTCCCCGTCTTGTGGTGAAATCTGTAGAAATGATGTGCCTCCTGTAAGAGTATTGCTTGTAGTAACTACATTAGTATAATAAACTTTATCCGTTGCCTTATCAGCTATCCAAACTCTATTCCTATAATTTTCTATATAATCACCTGTATGTAAAGAAGTAGCACTAAAAGAAGAGCCGTCAAACTGTTGCGTCGCCTCATCTCCATTAACCATAAAAGTCTTATCTATGAAATTTGTAAAACGAGCTTTACTAGACGCCGTTAAACCACTCCTAACAGAGTTCCAAGATGAACCGTCATAATCATAAACATTAGTACCTACTTTAGCGAGCAATCTAAAAGTAGTTCTTGCGTTATTAATATAATTAGCCATACCTAAAATATCATTCCCAGAAGAAATTTGAGAACCGACTAATGTTAATCCATTACGCAAAGTCAAAGCTCCTATCCTATCACAATTCAAATTCTTAATAAATTGTGCTGTATTAGGAGGAGTTAAACTCTCATCTACTGCCCCCTCTTGAACGATACCGTTTTGTATAGGAGGTAATTGTATTTTTTGTAATTGTGCCATATTAGGGTATATCTATTATTATTCTTATATCTTGTGCTAGCCATTCCTTATTTACTTGACTTTCTCTTTTCTCTACCCAATCCATAAAATCAGGGTCAGTATTCCTATTCATCTGTGGGTTTTTTCTTAATTTAATTCTATATCGTAAATAAGGTTTGTATATTTCATAAAACGGCTCGTCTAAAGTATCACCGTCTGAATTGATATTAGTTATTTCTTTATAATAATCCAGCCATATATTCTCACCAGCTAAATCATCATTAAACGGACAAGCAAAAAACATAACTCCGTCATCAACTGTATATTCTTGTGGCATTCCAAAAGAAGCACCTTGCCATACATCTACATCATCAACATGTCCTCCTGTAGCTATATTGGTTACACCGCTTAATGTATCAGTGCTTTCAGTATTAGCAGTATAATCAACATTATCTATCGTCCCTGCTATACTTGCCCCAGCTATATCTATTGAACCACTCTCGTTAAAATCTCCTGAAGAAGTTAAAACTATAGAAGTATCTGTGATTAATACTGCTCCGTCTAAAGTAGTGTGTGATACACCCTCATAGTTATAATTAAGTGTTCTTTTATCAACTTGTTTTAAAGGATATTTACTCTTACCTATCCTTATAGCTAATATATTTTTATAAGTAGCAGGGTCTCGTAGATTAGTAGGCAGTGTTAATTTATATTGCCCTGGAATTATATCACCAGCGTCAAAATCAAACACTGTTCTAAAACTCCATTTCTCTATCATCTGATGACGGTCTATTTCGTTGCGCCCTTCATTTAAAGCAGTGTATAAAAATTCTTTAGTCAAAACTTCATTATCTACATTTTCTCCTAAAGAGATTAAAGCGTCATTGATTATTTTTCCAACAGAATTATCAGCAAACCCAGTAGCAATTAAACCATCTGAATATTCTGAATATTCTGTATCCTCTTCGTTCTTAAACCTTGCTCTATAATAATATGTTACCAAACCAGAAGTATCATTATAATAAGTGCTTTCAGCGTCAACTCTTATATCAATAGCGTCAAAAGCTGTATAGGTTATGCCGTCAGTTGATTTTTCTATGACTACTTGATTATAAGGTATAAACTGTATTCTCTCACCTCTTGAATGAGCGTGTGAAGATGTAGTGGCATTTAATGTAATTTTTAAAGCAGTCGGAGTAGTGCTATCGTGTGTTCTTAATATTTCAGTTTTTTCTGCTCCAATATTTCCTGTAACTATATAATTCTTTACTGCTATTTTTAATCCGTTATCAACGGCAAAATCAGTAGCAGCAGAAGAAGCGTCAGCCGTAATAAAAGTATATTGATTATCTCTTATATCTGGAGGAGTAATAAAAATCTCCACTCCTACTGCTTCTCCAAATTTACATTTTAGTTTAGGTAGTATTTGCATATAATTTTAAAAATATTTTTTATCATCTAATTTATCAAAGTATTTTTCTCCCATAGTATCAACGCCAAATTCTCTTGATATAACAGTTAAAAGTCCAGATACCCCAGTCTCATCATTTGAAATCTTTTGTTTACCGCTACCGTCTTTTTTAACAAACCAGAAACCGCCCTTTATATCTCTTTTTAATTCTAATAATGGCATACACTTATTTAACATTTCAAGAGAAAAATTTAAACCAGGACAGCTCTTGTAGCTTGCGTAGTCTTTATGGAATTTAACATTTTCTCTTAGAATATTATATTTAATTCTTAAATGAGTTATAATAGTTTTTAAAGTATCTAATTGTTCCTGTGTCGGATATTCAATATCAAAATTACCAGTTAAGCATATACCTAAACTTTTATAATTCATTCTTTCTTCCTTACAATGAGCTCCAGTGACATTTTCTTCTCTACCAGCAATCAACAAACCGTCAGGCTCGATGAAAAAGTTATATCCTATATCTCCCCAATTCTTAGATATATGATAATTTCTAACCGCTTCATATTGAGCTTTATTCTTTTCTCTTGATACTGCCGTGTGATGTATTATTAAATATTCAACTTCCATAGTATTTACCTATTATAGTGCCAAATTTTTTACCATTTTTAATAATTATTTTGACTTTATAATAAGTGTTAGTTATTGGATTGTATAATTTTTTAATCATATAATATTTAATAATTTAATAACTAATTCTTCTTCCGCCTCATTCATTTCATTCTCATTAATATATCTTGCTCTGCCCTCTTCACTTAATCTCGCTAATAATAAATGGATAATCTCGTGTTTAGCAAATCTTTTAATATCTTCATCTGTAATATCACAAAGCACTTCAGTATTTAAAGTAATAGTGCATACATATCCGCTGATGTCTGTAGCAGTGTTTGCTCCAATAATATTATCCTCGAGGTTTTCATTTTTAAAATTTGTCTGCCAATTATTAAGTTCAAATTTATTTATCCAATTTAAACATTCAGTCTTAAATAATTCATATTGCTTTTGATTAATTATCATACACTTGAAATCCTATACACGGTGTTAATTTTTCAGGTTGAACTTCTTCGTCAACCTTAACGCCGTCTAATATAGGTTTTAAATTTTTAATCTGTTTGTTCGCTTGCTGTAAGTTATTAGCTTGCACTTCTTTTTTATACCAATATGTATATTTATTCATAATATTTTATTTTTTTAAAATATCTTTTAAAACGACTATTAAATTGGTTTAATAAATCTAAACGAGCTTGTTTTTCTGTATTTCCTATGCCGTAAGGTATTATATCAGCTGGCAAAAAAACACCCTCATCAATCCATTTTTCTATTTCGTCAGAAAAATCTTCTATAGCATAAGATACTCTGTATGTAATTATTTTTTTATCATCTATATATTTTGTAGTAGATAATTTTCTTATTTTCTCACCATCGTGAACTATAAATGGTAACGATTTTAAATTGTATTTATTCATATTTTATTAAGTAAGAAAAATAATAATTGTCCGACTATACTAAAAAATAAAATAACTATCCCGACAAGTATACGGTTAATAACTTTCTCCATTTTCTTATCAGCATATCTATTATCTGCTTTGTCTAATAATTTTTGAGGTAGTTCGGCGATCGCTATTTTAATTCCATTTATATCTTCTTTTAAATTGTCTATTTTCTCAGTCATTTTTTCAAACATTGTTAATGTTGTTTTAGATGGTTTTGTATGGTTTGTTAGTTCTTGATACTCTTTAGGCATTAATTCTACCTTACCTGTTTTGTTGTTATACATATTTATTTTCCTTGTGCTCTATTATTAATTTCTTTTGTAATAGAATTAGCCATAGAAGTTATAAGTGGCATAATCATTATAGCCCATTGAATATTCAATCCAGCTAAATAAGATAAATAAGATACTAATACTCCAATAAAACCATTAAGAGTATTCCAATAAAATCTTTTCGCTTGTTTACTTTGTGAAAAATCTTTAATTGTTTGTAATAATTGTTTCATAGATTTTTTGTATTATATTTAAAAGAATAAAAGCATATTTCCTGTGTCGGTTGCGACTGTGGCATCAAAAGGAACATCACTTGAAAAAGTAGCAACATTATTATTCGTTAAATCATTATCATTTGCTGTTTCATCTAAGCCATTATTGCTAAATTTCCAATATCCAACTAATCCTGCTTCATTTCCTACTAATTCGCTATCATAATTATCTGATATTTCTGTTGGGGTTCTAACGTCGCTCCATAATTTCTGTCCGTTTGTAGGCGTTCCAGATAAGTTTGTGCTCATATTAGTAATCGCAGTAGCTAAAGCAGTGATTGAATGTAAATCAGTATTATCTGTATTTATTGTTGGAGTTGCTGATGACGCTTCTGTCGTTACTCTTGGTGTAATTCGTTTATTTGTAAAAGTAATTGTGCTTGCGTAAGTTGGAATATTCGCCGCCGCTAAAGAAGATGCCCCAGTGCCACCGTGTGTTATTGCAACATCTGTCGCCTCCCAAGTTCCTGTTGCTATTGCTCCTATGGAAGTAAGACTTGAAAGTGTGGCTACATCTGTTGCTACTAATGTTTTTGTCCCTAAAGGTAAAGTAGAATTAGTTGCCCCCGTTGTAGTTATCGTCAAAGCATCAGCACCAGCTAAAGTTAAAGAACCACTCGCAGGAGTGAACCCAGTTACAGTATCAGAGTTTCCAGTCAAAGCACCTATAAAAGCAGTTGAAGTTATTGAAGTAGCACCAGTCATCACATCACTATCTGTAATTATTATATCAGAACTCTGTATTAGTTTACCTGTAGTTCCATCAAATCTAACTAAAGAATTATTCACAGATGATGAAGCTCCTGTGACATCTCCTGTGCCAGCTTCCGCCACCTGTTCAAAAGTAGCAGTCCCTGTTTTTCTTAAAAAACCACTACTACTTGGCGTTAATGTATTTAATGCTGTTAGCAATGTTACTTCCGCACTCGTTGATTGTTCTCCTTTATTTCCTATAAAACTCATATTGTTTTTAATTTAATTATTTTTCTAATAAAGATAACTTTATTTTTTTTTCTTTTATTTTGATTAATTGTTCTTTATTATCAAGCTCTGCTATTTTAATTAGATACTTACTTTCCCTTGCAGTTAAATCATCATTTCTTTTTCTTACTTCAATTAACTCATCATAATTTGTTTTATATAAATCGTTAGCTTCTCTCATTTTATACCTTGCCTCTTCTCTCTCAATCTTCGCCTTTTGCATTTCTTTATTTGCAAATAATATATTATTTCCAGTTAATATGCTTTCTTTGTTTTGTTTCCCTATTAAATCTTTTAATTCTTTTGCCATTTTAGTATTATTAATTTTATCGATATTATTTTTATCTATTTCGTTATTAAGCATTTTCTCTTTTTCAAGCAATTCACTATCAAAAATATTTAACTCTATTTCTTTTATATTATTCTTTTCCATTGCTTCATTTAATAATACTTCTTTTTTAGATACTGCCTTGTCTCTTTCTTCAATTATAGTATTTTTATTTTCTATTTCATTTTTTAAATTACTTAATTTGTTTACTTCATTAGTAGTTTTATCTTTTGCTTCTTGCAATCTTTTATCTGCTATATCTGAACTAACAATAATTTCTTTTTCTACTTCGGATAATTCTTTTAACTTATCATTTTTGGTATTTATTAAAGATACTCTATTTTTTACTTCATTCTCTTTTGTTGCTTTTTCTTTTGTTAAAAAATTTAATCTCTCTTCAACAATTTTGAGAGAAAACTCAACTTCATTTTTTTTATTATCATACTCACTACAAAAATCATCCAAAGCTGTTTTCTTTTTATTTATTTCAATATTCAAAAACTCTAATTGTTTTTCTAAATCTTGTTTTTTAGGTTTTGTTATACTTGACATATTATTTTTCTGTTAATATAAATTTATCCGCCTCTTTTTCTATTTCTATAGTTTCTGCATCAACTCTTGCCTTTTGTTCCTGCACGGCGATTATCTTATTTGCTAATCTTTCACTTTCGGCTTTAGATTGCCCTGCTGTTTTTTTAAATTCGTTTGTAAAAGTTTCTACCTCTGTGATGATCACTTCTACATTATCTTTAACTGTTTTTTCTATTTGGTTTTCTACTAATTTGAATGTTTTAATCATAGGTTTTTTTATGTTAATTTATCAAACATGCCGAGCATGAGAAACATCGTGCCAAAATCCTGTTGTTGAATTAAATACAAAAGTAAATCCTGCTCTTTCGTTTGTTATAGTTTCATCACTAGACTCGTGCATTGCTAATTTTTGAGTTCCAGTTGCTTCTTCATTTTCAAATGTTACAGCTTGATCTGCGTCAACAATAATAACGTGTAAAACTTGCCCATCCACACCTCCTGCAAACCCACCTATAACAACCGCCGCTCCTGGATTTATAAATAATGTATTAATTCCAGAAACATCAGTATTATCTGAACTTGCAGTTATCGTCATTGTGCCTGATGATAGCCTCCCCGTAGACTTCAAATTCATTGATACATTAAAATCCCCAGACCCTACAAGATTAACAAGATAAGTATCTTCACTGTCATAACCAATAGCTGAATCTTGTCCCTCTCCGAATATTATTGCATGAGCGGAATTAGCATAATCAGCCATAGAAGAATCACCGTCTAAAATCATTCTGCCCGTTGTTGTTATATCGTTATTAAACCTGTGTCCTGTGGTAGCTCCATAATCCATATACCCGTCTGCAAGACTGTCAATGTATTCGTTGCCGTCTGTCTGGGTAAATTGTATAGCGTTGCCTGTTTGGAGTATTCCATCTCCGAAATCCAAAACATAATTTGTCTTATTACTATCTATCGTTAGATCGCCGTCGGACTGTGTGGCGAAGGTGATGTAGTTTGAAGCGTCGTAGGAGAGTTTTAATTGAGTGCCTGCGTGGAAGATTTCAAGTTTAGTATCTGGGGCTGTTTCGCCTATGCCGACGTTGCCACCATTTAATATTGTCATCAACGGGACTTGCCCAACATTAGCGAACTGAACACCTGAATTATATGCTTTAAATGTAGTGAACCCAGCGGCACCATAGAATAGTTTATTAACAGTATTTGTTATATCACCAACATACAATGCCCATTCTCCCCACCCTTTAGAGACTAAAGATATTAAACCTCCTTCGTGTCCACTCCCATCATCTAAATTTTTACAAGATAAGGCTGTTACTGAACCAGCACCTCCTACCCCTAACGCTGTTATATTTGATGTAACATTAGCGGTTATATTTCTACTGCTATCAAGCCTCATCCCCTCAGTCGGCGTAGCCCCATCGCTTCCGTCATTAGTATAAAATATTAAATCTGTTTTTTGGTCTGTGTCTCCACCGTCATTACTAGCCTGTATCATCGCCCCAGTATAAGGAGCTTCGGCGAGTGTAAAACCATTAAATATTAATTTGCTCTCTGAACCACCTTCGGTATCTTCAAATGTTGTATTTGTTAAAGTGAAATATGGTGTAGTCCCTGATAATCCTAAAGCGGTTGCAGTTAGATTTAATCCCCCCGATGAATAAATATCAAGTTCAGTATTCGCATTATCCCAGCTGATATAACTATCCGTATCAGCCGAACCGCCAAAGGCTAATTTCTTATTATCGTTTAGATAAACAACTCCAGCAGGTGATAAAAGTATATTGCCCGAAGTTGTTGTCTTTAATTGTAAAAGTCCGCCTGTATTATTTAAAACTGTTTGAGCTCCGTTATTCGTCCTTTCTAGGGAAGCAACCTTTGTAGCTCCGTCATACATCGTAAAACCCTGTGTCACCTCTCCTGTGCCCTCTGTGTCGTTGTCTATACGAATTTCTGTAATAGCGTCTTGGTCTTTTTCTAAATGTATCAAACCGCTATTTACTTTTAAATCTCCTGATGAAGTTATTGCCCCTGAACCAATAGTCCCTAGCGTAGACGCCCCTGCTCCTAAAGTCCCTGATGTTGAAATATCTCCTGTGCCTAGTGTTAAATCTAAATCTGTTCCCGTTATATTACCAACTGTTAAAGTATTCGTATCATCATCAAAATTCAAATTCGCATTATCTTCTGCTAAATTGTGATTACTGTCAATGAATAAAATTGAACCTATATTAAAATCATTCAATACTAAATCATCTATGTTTGTCCCATCTAGTTTTAAATAATTATCATCTAAAGAAATATTAACCTCTGCATTAACAAATGAACCATTTACCTTACGGATAAATTCGTCAGTAGCAGAATTATCTAACTCATATAATTCAGTTATCATCTCAATTTCTTCATCTGTAGATTGTTCGCCTTGAACTGCTATATGGGACATAATTTTATTTACCTATTATTCTATATCTAACATAACCATTAATTTCCGCTGTAGCATCAAGATTAATTTGAAAAGCTGTTTCTGGCGACATAGTAAAAATGCCATCTTGATTTTGTGTAGTATTTTCAATGGTATATGCTTGTTTTGCGTCTAATGGATATACTCCTGTTAAAGCTGTAGTGCCATTTTCTAAATATACGCTTACAGCTGTTGTAGGTATAAAATCTATATGATCTATAGCAATATATCCTTGTGAAGGTGCTGCTATAATTTCGTTATGCCCTGAAGCACTGCAAGATATAACAGCCGATTGTTGTTTCTCAAATGTAACTGCTGACATATTATTATCGGGGGGAGAACCAATGCTCTCCCCCATTATTTAAAGTTATTAAGCTAATTTCTCTGATGTAATAAACCATTCTATTCCATCGCATTGTATAGTTACTGTATCGTAATCAGCGTCTATAGAAGCATAAGTATTAGAACCATTTATTGTTTCCGCTCCGCTACCAGCAATAGTAATAGCGTTAGCATCCGCGTCATTCTTAATGAATGTGTACCAACCGCCTGCGCCAACCGAAGCAACAGTAGGTAAGGTTAAAGTATAAGCACCTCCAGCAGATGTGCAGAATACAACCTGTCCTTCCGCATCTCCCCAAGTAAGTGTAGCTGTTGTAGTAACTGGTGACCCTACATTGGTTTGATATGCTAAGTTCTGAACATTGAAGTTACCAGCACCATTAATAGCAACTGTAATATCTCCAGCGACACCATCTGCGATAGTAATACTACCTGTATTAGTACCTTCGTTAGTATCAAGAATTAAGTCAGATGTGCCTAAAGTCGTTATATATCCATTAATTGAACCTAAGATACTTTCCGATGAACCGTCCCAGTAAACTAACTGGTCTGAACTATTGATTGATAATCCCCATCCCTCATCATCAGTAGAATAAGGATTTGAAGAATGTGTTTTATCAAATCTCAATAGTCCTTGTTTTAAATTAATATTCTTTGGATTAGAATATGTTTTTCCGTATATTGTTGACATATTTTGTGAAATTAACCAAGTGTATAGAGTATTAATATAATTTATATTTCACCCACTGCAATAGTTAATTAATTAATTTTTTAGTTTGCTCCTTTTATAGAATTACACAATGCACATAATGGTTGTATATTTAAAACAATAGTTAATCCATTTTTTGAAATTGGAATAATATGGTCTTTTGTTAATTTTTTCTTTTTTCCACAAATTGCACATTTATAATTATATTTTTGTTTAATTTGTTATGGGCTGGGAGAATAGACATTACCCATCCTCCCACTTACGGAAGCTATCACCCACTATTTGACAATATCACCATTGATTAAATTATTAAGAAGTTGTACTGTCGCCTGCTGAGAAAACCCAAGCTCTTGCTACATCATTATGTCCTTGTCGGAATAATGTGTGTCCTCCAAACTGCATTTCTCTTGTCTTATAAACTACATTTACAGGGTCAAGATTGTTAGCTTCTGATTCAATATGTTGAAAACCATATTCATCACTTAATGCTTTTGAGCTATCGAACATTCCCCAATACGCGTCTTGTGTAAGAAATTCATTAGTAATAATTTTAAAAGCAGGAAGTGCTGAACCATCATTATCATTACTTTCTGCAATTTTACCACTCTTAATTGCTCCCAAAATTTCCATAGCTTTATGGTAAACACTAGAACCAGTTTTACAGATTAAAGTGTCTAAAGTTATAGGGTCTGGGTTGCCTCGTGGGTCCACTAACAAAGAAGCTGTGCGATTAGCGGCTTTATAAGCAGCATAATCAAATGGTAAAGAATAAGTAGTTCCGTCATAAACAACATTGTTCATATTAGTTCCACCGTCTTCTCTTGTGTGTGCTGTTGACCAAGGTTCTACAGCATCTCCACCTGTAATTGTAATAGTTTTATTTCGCCCTATACCATAATGTGTATAAGTTGTGCCAAAACCATTAGTTAATCTTTCAGCAGCTAACTTTTCTTTCTTTCTATTCAATGCTTTTGCAATTTCTGCTGCGATACTGTCCAGTTTTCTTTTCTTAATCCCAAATTTCCCAATATTTGTTACTACTCACTAAATATTTGATTTTAATAATTTTGCTTTACCATTCCTATATTGAGAATGGTAACACATATGTTCTTTATGTGTTGCAAATAAATATAGATTTTCAGAACGATTATCATTCCTTTTAAAGTTTATATGATGTATCACTTCTATTTTAGTTAAATATTTTCCAATTTTTTTCTCAACTACTATTCTGTGTTCATATATATAACCATTATGTCTAGCGAAAGGATGACTTTTATCATATACGAATACATATTTACTACTTTTACTTTCGTGTCCTCCACCTCTCCAAAAATGAGATTTAGAACCACTTTGAGATTTTGACAGACTTCTCCTATGTATATTATATTTTATCATCCACCTATGAACTGTTTTTAAATCCTCACCAATATATTTTCCTATCTCTGACAAAGATTTTTCTTTCTTTATATATTGTTCAATTAACCATTCCTTTGATTTTATTCCTCTACTACCACCAAATCCTCTTTTAGGAATATTTACTTTATTAAGCCATTGGTCAATAGTTTTTCTATCGCAACCAACTATCAAAGCAATTTCCCTTGAAGGTTTTTTATTAACAATATATTCATTAAATAACCATTCATAAGTTCTATATTTTTTATTAACATTTAGAATTTTAGGCATATATTTATTTATTACTTATAGACTAAGTATATACCAAACTTCCAAATTAGTCAAACACTTGTAATGAGCGAACTGGACATTTCTGCCAGTTTCTCTATGTCACCATAGAGTTCGGACTATCCCTTTACCCTCTATAAAAGTAGGGTATCCTTATTATAGTCTCTGAACGTCCCCTTAGTGGGTTTCGCTGCGGATTGTCTCTATTTTAGAGGTGTTCCCGCAATTTAAAGGATTTTTCTTGTAAAATTACTTAAACAAGAGCGCCGAAATTTAACGCTTTATAAGAGAAAGGGACTAAAATGTCAACTGCTTCCTGTTCATAGCTCTGGTCAAATCCTTGAATAAGATTATCTTCTGTAATTTCAGCATTTTCATCAGTAAATTCTGCTTCTTTTAAACCAGATACAGAACTATCTTTTTCATATAAATCTTCAGTTGTTCTATAATTATAAAATTGTTTAAGTTTCAAATCTACCATTGAAGCTTTTTTCCAAATTTTTTGTATTGCAAGATTGGTAGTATCTGCAATTTGTCCAATATTTAATACTGACATATTTTTTTTAAAAAGTTAAGATTAATAAATTGCTATTAAGCAGTTTTCTTGAATAAATCAAATTCTCCAACGATTTCTTTACCTGTATTAATACCTTTTGTTCCAGTTTGTAAAAAACAAGCCTCATCTGACGCATCATCTGTGCCTGTGTTATTCACAGTATCGTGATCCGTTAATAGCATTCTTTGATAATTATGTGTAGCAGCTGAATTGCTTGCTGAACCTACAGTATAAACATCGCCAGGCATTATTCTATCTATTAATACTGTAGTATCTGATGTAGTTGTTGCTTCTTTTACTATTCCAGCTACATCATAAATTTGAGTGCTTGAAGTAGCTTTTTCTACTTTATAAGCAGTTCTGCTATAAGCAACTAAATCTCCTACAGCTAATGCTAAAGACGATATAGTCCTATTAATAGCTCCGCGGTCTGAACCGCTAATCCTTGAAAAACCAGCCATATAATTAAGGTTTAAGCTCATAAAAAAAACCTACACAAAAGCAGGTATTTTTTTATTTGCTTTAATGTTAATGATTAATAAATCTAACTAAAATCTTCATCCGCAAAACCTTTAAACATTTTCCTAACATCTGGGTCAATGTCTTTAGGCTCAACAGATTTAGTTTTAGTTCCGCCTGAATGCGAAACACTTTCAATTTTTTGAACTTTAGCATTTTGTTTTTTAATATCGGCTTTAATTTCTCCAAATTCATCAATTACATCTCTATTTACTTTAGAAAATATTATTGATAATGCTTTATGTGATTTACCAGCTAAATTATAATCATTAACTAGTATCTCATTAAATCTTCCCCAGCGAATATCATCTTTGTCATTCTCTGGTTTATATTCTGGATTATTATCAATAAAATCATTTAAAGTGTTATCAACCATTTCTTTATATGTATTTTCTTTTTTTACATATCCTTTTTTATCTGCAAATACCTCAAACATCTGTTCCATCTTGGAAAGTTCGTCATCACCATATTCTTCTTTTAGTTTTTCTAATCTTTCATTAGGTTGATTATTTTTCTTTTCATAAACTATATTTTTATCTATAGTTTTCTTTTTTTCTTCCCTTAATTCAGCCCGTGCTTTTGTTAATTCAAAACGCATTGCTCGTTCTTTAGGTGTCTCACCTTCGACATCTTTAATTGTCAATTCTGGAGAAGGTTCAGAAATTTCTTCTTGAGGTTCTTCTTCTTTTTTTTCGTCAACTATAGTATCAGTTTCTTCATCCACTGGAGGTATAACTACCTCATCTAAATTCTCTTCAACAACTTCTTCTTCCTCATTGTTTATTTTTACTTCTCTATCCATAAATTTACTTCGTTTATTTTACATCTCGAAAGCAAGATGAATTATGAATTAATAAAAAAGACTACTCTGATATTGAGTAGCCTTTGAGCTTTACACCTAATATTAACTGCGAGGGAAATACTAGATATAAAGTTCAAAAGAACTCAATATCTCTCGCAGTTATTTGTTTGTTTGTTTATTTTAATTTACCTTTTAAGGTTATTACATTTCTATCAGCTAGAGTAAATTCACCAGCATCATCTTTTTTCTTAATCTCTTCAGTCAAATAATCAACTGTAATCTTATTAACTTCTATATCTTTTATTCCACCTTTTTCATCGTTCCAAGTCCAATTCATTCCGCCATCACTTGTTTTAACTTCCTTTTTCTCTGCAGTTTTCCACTCTTCCTCTGTTATAGGAAACTTTTTAATATCTTCTAAAATTACAGATAATTTATCAAGACTACCTTTATAAGCATTCAACATTGTTAATGAAAATAATCTCTCTGAAATATTTAATTTAATTGTCATAGGTTTTTTGTTTTGTATCTCCCAGTATTTCCAAATGAGAAATATAATTAATGTTATTAATATTATTCTATTCATTAGATATAACAAATCCGTTAAGGATATGTTTATTTTGTGGGTCTATTTTTATATAATCATTTAAATTACTTAATTCTCCGTTATTAACTAAATCAGCAATTTCTATATTTATTCTTTTAAGTTCAGTCTCCATAATTTCTTTTCTTACTAAACGATTTTTAATTTGTTTCGTAATATGCAATAATTTCTCATCTTGTAAAATTCTTTCAGCTTGTTTTTTTTGTTCTTCGAACATAATGTTTATTTAATTGTATTCCCCTAATACAATTAATGTTATTATTGTTTAAATTTGAATTTCCTATCATATTTTAAATTTGTTGCAACTCTTTTGCACCAGTCATCTATTCCTTTTGCTATGCTATTCGGTTGTAGTGATATTGTCCGTAAATCTAATTTGTAAAAATCTTTTTGAGCTTGTATCATATTTGATAATTTATCAGGCACTTTAATTGTAAAAGTTAAACCTCCGTTGCTATCCTTATCAGGAAACTCTAATTTGCATTCAAAACCGTCCTCTACTGCAAAATGCTCATTTACTATACTTTGATACGCTGGCGGTAGGAATTTATCATTTATAACTGCCATAGGGTCATCTTTTAACTCTACTTTCTTTTCAACTACTGCTTCCTTATTCTGCATTTTCTCCAATATATCTATAATCTTATTCTGTGTATCTTCCACTGATGATTTAAATTCTTTAAACTCATCTTTAGATACATTGTCTTCTACATACTCAATTTTAGTATCCTCTGGTAATGGATTACTAAAAGTTGTTGACTGCTCAGATAATGATGAAATAGATGAATTTGCTTTTTTTGTAGCGGCTATTTTTTCAGCCATTCTTTTTTTTGCTTCGTCATTCATAGATTTACTTCGTTTTATTACTCCCCGAACGCAGGGAGATTATGAATTAATTATATTATTTTACTCCTATAAAATGTTTATCTATTTGTTTATTACTTAATTGCAAATCTTGACTAAACTTTAATTTATCATACACAGTTTCTGCCATTGGGTATTCATAAGTAGTGTTAATCAACTCACCCCGTTTAATATCTTTTTTCGCCCGTATCTTCAATAATCTTTTAACCATTACTACTTTAGTTTCAACTACTGGTATCAAATCGCATTGCTGGTCTTCATCACCGAATAACATCATCAGTGAATATAAATCTTGTCTATCAAGTATTTCTGTCTTATCTCCTATAGTTATCTTAAACTTTTTAGCAGGTTTGACATCCTTATTCCAGTTAGCCTCTATCTTTAATTTCCCAAACTTGAATAATGTTTGTTCTGACATCATATATTATCATTATAAAAACTTATTATCATATCTTTTCCTTTAAATAAAGTCTTAGCCATAAATTCCATAACACATTTAGGAACTATATTATTATCTTCAAAACCTAATAATGTATATAATGGCACACTTCCTTCTAATATGCCTTGCTCATACATATCCATAAATCGTAATCGCCATTTCTTTGTGTCTAATAATTTTCTTAATCTATCACCATTATTTGTCTTTACTTTTTTAACTCCACTATTTGTTATTTGGAAATATGCCTCTTCTGCTGAAATACCATCTTCTACTGTATTATCTTTATAATCGCAATTTGCTAAAGCGAAATAATCTAAACATTCTATTTCGTTTAATTGTTTTGTTGATAAATCCATTATTCTTTAGCGGCTTCGTCTAAACCATTTAAAAACGCTTGTATATAATATTTACCCCCCTCGCAAAACGCTGCATTCCACACAGTTTCAAATTCACTGTCTTTCTTAATAGAGTTTTCTACAAAATTCTCTTTTAAATATTCATCTCTATATCGCTCTACTCCGTCCCAAGCATTACTACTCAATAAACTCTGTAATTGTTTTATTGTTGTATTATCTAATGTCATATAGGTTTATTAGCGACTTTAGCCATATCGCCTGCTACTTTACGCAATGGGTTACTGACATCGCCTCGTGGCACTACGCTTCCGCCTTTTTGTTTTGCCTCTTTATTAGCCTCGTGTTCTTCAGGATTAACAAATAATTTGTTAGTAGGGTCGTTTGCCTTTGCTTGCTTTTTCATCTGTTGTGCCATCTCTGGATTTTCTGCTATTTGTATTATATTGTCTGGCAACCAATCCTTAGGTTTCTCATCTTGTATTTTAAGTATCTGTTCTAAAGGCTTATATAGGGACATTCCCACATCTACCATACCATCAGCTACCATTTGCGACATTGTCTGAACTACTGGCGTTATTAAATTAAACAACTCCAATTTACGCTGTCTTTCCAGCTCTTTTGACGGGACTAATATAGATTGTGGATTAATTGTTATCTTACCCTCCCATTTTAAATCCTTTATTTCTATATCTTTACCTTTACCTATTTTAAAAAATCTATTATCTGGACTTTCTATGATATTACCTTCTCTATCCTCGTCCATCCCTAAATCTAATTGCTGGTAAAAATCTGCCTGTATCTTGCCATTTGCTAATACCATTTGTTGTAATGGCTCATTATCCACCTCTTCTGCATACGCTGTTAATTCATCAGCACAAGCAAAAGTCATAACCTCTGGTATGGAATATATCTGATTCATCCAAGAAAGTGATATATATGCCTCCTCTTCCAGTGCTTCTGCTATATTAGCCAAAGGTATATTTAATCTTTTAAGTGCTGCGTCTTTTGCGTGTAATACCTCGCCTAAAGTCTTTCCCGTCACCTCGCCTTGTAATGTTTTAGATATACCTGTCGCCTCATCTATATCTTCACTTATTTTCTCCACACCTTCAAATCCTCGCGGGTCGTATTTGATATTTGTCTGTTCAATAGTTGTCCCTGGTAATTTCTGTTTAACTAATCCAGGACTTATAACTAAATCTCCTGTGCCTGCTAACTTATTGCTACCGCTATAGAATAACATCGGATATATAGCCATTACAAGCTGGTCAACTGTCATATTCTTCAACCTATCATACATTACCTTACTATGCTTCAATAACTCATATAAGCCTATACCGTAAGGAGTTCTTAAATCTCTTATATTCCAATATGTCCACCAACAACTTAACTTCTTATCATCATTCGGCAAAGGCGAGGAGTATATTACTACTTTATCGTTAGGTGCGTATATCGCGTATAAATCCTTATTCTTACTCTCATAAAAACCTATAGTAGTTATATCTTGCCTCTTATTGACTTCTATATCTTCTGCTTCATTTTCAGTATCTACTGTCTTATTAATGAATTTAATTTTATCAGCATTAGCATATTTGCCAAATTCCCTGTTGAAAGTATCTTTTGAATAGTCTTTCTCATAATACCAGTCATCAACACTCCAAGGGTCGGATAAATTCGCCATATCATCAATCCAAGTCCTAAACGGGTCTAAAGTTTCCCTATATACGTCGTTAAACTCTATTATTTTCTTCTTAGTGTATTTATTCTTTTCAGGATTATCTAAATCTAATTCTTTCAGTATCTCGCCGTCTCTTGCGACTTTACGCGGAAATGTATGCCCTATTGAAAAGCCATATTTAGCTAAATTAAATATAAACAGTTTCAGTTGTTTCTTACTTTTACCTATTCCCCAGCTCCGTTTCCATAATGCATACCCTAAATCCTTAGTCTTTTTATACTTTTCGCAAGTGGCTTTAAACATTGCCTCGGGGTTTTGGTCAACTAATATAGATAAAGCTGTTTGTATCTTAACCATCAAGGTAGGCTCTGATAAGTCCGAACGCCACTCATTGCCCTCCTTGCCAGTAATAGGCACTATACGCGAGCCTCTTAAACCTGTAGTCTCATCTTGAACTAGTATATTACGCCCTGTTGACTTCTTTTCACTTAAAAATCTAGGTTGATACTCTCTGTCCGCCTCTCTCATTATCTCTTCAAAGTTTAAATTGTTGAGTATGTTTTTCTTACCGTCCTTCAATACTGGCAATCGCTTGATTAAGTATTGTAAAATCTCCTCATCTTCCCCTCTAGGATTATAAGGTTTTTGCGCTTCTTCTTTTGGTTTAATGTTTTGTGGCATACTTATATGTAATCATCTTGCGTTATTTTTGTTTGTTTATCTTTATATAAGTGACTTAATCTCATTTTAACTAATTCCCTTCCAGTTTGCGGTATATCCTCATCTATCTCTGGGGCTACTGGTGCTGTGTCGCGTATCATATAGCTTATAGCTGTTGCTATCACTACATCATCATTCTCACCTTGTGATGCCTCTGGTCTGCCTCTTTCATTCCTGATAAAGACTAAACACTCCCTCAAAAACTCCTCGTTAGTCCATATATCGTTAAACTTGTTGACTATACTTAATAGATTATCAAGTAAAGGTTTCCTTGTCTTCTCACTTGTTAGAAATCCTAACTTAGGGCTTATCTTGTGCGAAATGCTGTCTATCTCTTCTCTATAGTATAAGTTTGGATACCCTTTATTATATAGTTCCGTCAATACCCATAAACCAGTATTAGCCTCTATACCCAAATATGCGAAGTTATACCATTTGCCTAAAGCATAAGCTACATTTGCCAGCTCATCGGGTCTTATCCTTGCCTTGTATGTTGCTACTGTTCGCATTGTCCTGCTATGTATGATATTCAATACTGAATAATCGCCACCTTCTTTACCCTCTGCCACATCACCGCCTATAATATAACTGCTGTATCTGTCGGGTAATTCGAATATCTTAGTATATCCGTTACTATTATCGTTAAATTCAAAGTCTAGATCATCATTCAATGTAATATCGCCTTGCTGTATAGGCTCCTTGACTGTATCTAATAACTCAATGATACGCTCTTTATTAAAAAAAGTATTACCACTTGCTATAAATGCCTCTTCTGCTGTGAAAGGGTATTCTTGTTTAAATATGTCCTCTGGCGTTAAGCCTGCGTCTGTCTCAGTCTCACCTATCTTCCACCTCCTCCAAGATAACTGCTTATCGTTTAACTTGTATCTTGCTTTTATCTCTTGCTCATAATCTGTTAAAACGAAGTTATCCTGGACATCAAGCTCATATTCCTTAAAATCAACCCAGCTAAAAAATAACGCTGTCCAGGAGGCTGTTGTCTTCTTATAACTCTTGTGCCATATCCTGTTAAAGTAATTACCAAAACCGTTAGCAGTGCTTTCAATGAATATGCTCCCCGTCTTGCCCACTGCTTGCAATAGTCCATTCATTATAGTGCCTGCATTTTCCCACATCGCCACCTCTGAACAATGCAAATCTGTTATGTTATCACCACGACCGAAGGTTTTCGTTCCGGCTGTTCCTATATAAAAATAACTGTTAGTCTTCTTAAAACTAAACTCTTTTTCGCTTTCCTTGTCAAGCATCGGCTCACATATCAACCGGGAAGAAAAAAACTTAACTTTCCTAAATAGTTTCTTTGTTGCGTCTTCCGTATGGGAGATAACAACCGCTCTTGTGTTCGGGACTACTAAACATTTAACGAAAAAGTAAGCTATTATAAAGGTGCTGTAGCCAAATTGCCTGCCTTTTAATATAATAATCCTGATAGGCTCTTTTGCTTTCTCAACCTCTTCAACAAGTTGTTTTTGCTTGTTATTGAGTATGAACGGCACGACTTCGGCGTCTTTAGTTTCCACACTTAAGAAATCTTCAATCTGTTCGGCTAATACTCTAATTGTTATCTTTAATTTGTTTAATGTCTCCATTTTTACGCTTTATGTTTTCAAGGAATAAATCCTCCATTGACAGCTTAACAGTGCTATTAACATTTTGCGTCGGCATTCCGTCCATTCTATTTGCTATCTCTTTAAAAGCTTGGACATCTCCTTTTTGTGCTTTTTTCATCATTGCTTTCGCCATTGCTATTTTAACCTTTTTTGTGTTATTACCGTTCTCTTCCATTAAATCCTTAAAAAGCCCGCCCCAAGTCCACTCTTTCTTAGGCGGCCCTTCACGATTGATATGTTCCGGATGCTTACTAAAGCCATTTTTACCATACTTTTGCCATTTTATTGCCATTTTATTGCTATTTATGTTATAATACAAAGCCACACAATGCGTTTTAAGCCATTTGAATAAATTAGTTGATACTTTATACCTCAATAAAAAAAATAGCAAAAATAAGTCTTGCTATTCGTTAGATAAGTTATTGA
>Ga0207997_1000327_pt1 | contig 24315 bp, 28 predicted proteins | sample AntAceMetag02UKN_FD_184777 | JGI IMG/M metagenome (GOLD analysis project Ga0207997, IMG submission 184777) | Saline lake microbial communities from Ace Lake, Antarctica - Antarctic Ace Lake Metagenome 02UKN (SPAdes) (version 2) | ecosystem: Environmental > Aquatic > Non-marine Saline and... | reverse complement strand
AAATCTCTCCACTTTTGGAATCAGAAGAAGATAAAATATACTCTTTATCATCTCTTAAAATATAATCTGTACCATTTCTGCTAAAAATTTGACTAGACATATTTGTAAAATCTTCCTCCAAACTCTCATTTTCAGAATCAGAACTCAACAACTCCAAATCATCTCCAGAAGATTTTCCAGATTTCTTAGACTTACTTGAATCTTTAGAAGAATCTTCATCATAAACAACAAAAGAATTTGAATTATCATTCACCAAATCATCTTCAATTTCTTGAATTTCATCAAGCAAAACAAGTCCTGTTCCAGTTACTTCATTATTGGTTTTTTTAACTTCATGTACAACCACTACCCCTGTAGAAACTACTAAAATAGACACAATTAAAAACACTAATGTAACACTTGCCCTTTTAGAAGATAGGAGTAAAATTCCCATAAATTATATCTTTTTTTATACTTTAAATGTTTATATATAAATCACCACAATAAAGAATCTTTCATTAATTTATTTTTATCTTCTTAATTTTACTAAGCCTCAAATAATTTATTGCTCCAACAATTATCAAAATCCCCCCAATTAAAATTATCCATTTATCTATTTTAAACATAAACTCAGGAAAAACTACAAAACCTAAAGAATAATTAAGAAAATACAATCCAAATATTAAATATACTAAAAATCCTATAAACGCCCCTTTTTTCATAATTACAATTGTGAATCAACATATTTAAATATTTCTGGAGATGCTTAAAGAAGAAAGGTCTTGTAGTCCAATGGCTAAGACATATCCTTGACTTGGATAAAACCCCAGTTCGATTCTGGGCAGGACCATTATTCTCTTCGCTCGAGGGTGGGCTGGGTGGGGAAGCTTTTTAAACCTAATTTCTCTTTTCAAAACATACAAAATGAAAATACCAAAGACAACAAAAAGATTTTGCCCCTATTGCAAGAAAAAAACAGAACAAAAAATCAAAGTAGTTTCAACTGGAGGTAAAAGAGGAACTTTAACAAGAGGTTCATTATCAAGGGCTAAAAAAAGAGGACTTAACAGAGGAATAGGAAACAAAGGAAAATGGGGTTCAAAACCAGCAGTCTCAAAATTCAAAAGAAAAACAAAAACAACTAAAAAAACAAATATAATGTATACTTGTAATGAATGTGGAAAATCAAAATATCGTGCTTCAAGAAAAAATAAAAGAGCAGGAAAAGTACTTCAAGAATGATAATCAGTCATGAGCACAAATTAAGGGGAAAGTTTGATAAAGAAAACCAGAGGTTGTCTTTATAATGGCTAAAGCAAAAAGAAAAAAAAGATTTTTTGACGTTGATATGCCTATTCTTAGAAAAGAGACCCAATTACAAGCATATGAACTCAAAGATTTAGACAGAAAATTAATCAAATATGATTTAACTAGAATCTTAAAGGGAAAGAGTATACTCCTTCAATTAAAAGTAAAAGTAAAAGGTGAAAAAGCAACTTCTGTTCCTAGAGAATTAAAATTACTTTCATATTATTTAAGAAGGATGATAAGAAAAGGAACAAATTATGTTGAAGATTCTTTTTCTACAAATTGTAAAAATGCTCAAATAAGAATAAAACCTTTTTTAATAACAAGAAGAAAAGTTTCAAGAGCTGTTAGAAAAGCCCTAAGAGAAAGAGTAAAGGAAGAATTAGTAAAATATGTTAAAACCAAAAACTCTGAAGAAATCTTTGAAGAAGTTCTAAAAAATCAACTTCAAAAAACTCTAAGTCTAAAATTAAAAAAGATATATCCTTTATCTCTTTGTGAAATTAGAACTTTGAAAGTAGAAAAAGAGATTAAGCAAGAAAAAGAAATTGAGCAAGAAAAAGAGATTAAAAAAGAATAAGAAATCTTAGTAATTATTAAATTAATATAAAATTATAAAAAGAATTAATTCTATATATTTACAGTTCAGACGCTCTAAAAATGATTTTAAAGGTTTCCAAGAAACTAATAGAAAATAACATTTATCATAAGGTAGAAGAAAATAAAATTTTGACAAGAAAAACAATCACTACTATACCTCTTCTAAATAAAGACATAGTTTATTTAATTGGGGTAATTGCGGGGGACGGAAGTCTAACAAGATGTAAAAGAAATAGAGGGGGAAATCACCATACATTAAGAATAACTTCAAACTCTCCAGATTATTTAAATTATATCAATAAATTACTTAGAGAAAATTTTTTAATTGGGGGGCAAATATACAAAGACAAAAGAAAAAATAACACACATTACTTAGCTACAGGAAATACCAGTATCTTTTGGTATTTTGAAATACTTGAATCTAAATATAATAGAACAAATAAGTTACCTCAAATTTGTCAGAATAAAGAATTCTTCAATCATTACTTGGCAGGATTAATTGATACAGATGGTTCAGTTGGATTAAACAAAAAAAGAGTGCAACTAAAATTAAAAAATGAAAAAATAATAAATGAAATTTTCTCTAGAATAAAAAAAGCAAATCCAAACCCCCCAAAAATAAATTATACGAACAACGTACCTTTCTATTATATAAGGTTTGATAATATTTTTCCGCTAAGATTGAAAATTTGAAAAAGCTTTTAAACTAATTAATTTTCAGATTATTAAGCCTCTATAGCTCAGTGGTAGAGCAACTCACTTGTAATGAGTAGGTCGGGGGTTCGAATCCCTCTGGAGGCTTTGTTCCACTTCAACTTAGGGAACAAAGACAGCTAACCAAAATCTTTGATTTTGAGTTCAGGCTTATTCTAATTACCTCAACTTAACAGCTGTTCCATAAGCTAACATCTCAGAAGCACCTTGCATTATCATAGAAGTCATAAATCTCATTCCAATAATTGCGTCTGCGCCCAAATCAATTGCTTGATTAATCATCCTATTAAATGCTTCATCTCTTGCATTAGTTGTCATATCAGTGTATGTTTTAATCTCTCCACCAACCATATTTTTAAATCCTGCGCCAATATCCCTACCTATATTTCTAGCACGCACTGTATTTCCTTTAACAACTCCAAAAACATGAATAACTTCTGCTCCAGGAACTTCATTTGCTGTTGTTATAATCATTTCATTCATTTCTTTTTACCTCCTCGCTTTTTAATTGGTTCAACCACATCTTCTTTTTTATTTAAGAGTATTACAATTCCAATAATCAAAAGAGGCAACCCATAAATTAAAACAAAAAAGCCAGCAAAAAAAGCAACAACTGTTAAGATTAACCCCCCAATTATAAATACAATTCCTATGATTAATTGACTAATATGCATATAAAAATACACAAAAATCTCTTAATAAAATTATCTATTTTTCAATAACCTCTGCTTTATTATCATCAATTAATATCTTCGCAATTTCTCTAGGAATATTTGCAACTTGACCTTTTTCAAAAGGGCCCATCTTTCCCCCGTCCAAATCCATAAATTCTTCAACATCCCCTATAAAAACAACTAATTCATTTTTAGTCTTTTCTTGTTTTCCTCCATTCAAAATTTCCTCTACTTTTTTATCAGAAAAATCTATACATTTCATTAAATCCTCAAATAATTCTTTTTCAAAAGCAAGCATATTCTCAAAATCCTGTTTTGAAATACCTGTTTCAGCAGCTATTAAAACTAAATTCAATATCTTTTTCCTTCTCCTCAACATCAACTCTTTAAACAAAGTTATTGCATTTTCCAACTGCTTTTTAGTTTTAATAATTACATCTGAAAAATCATCATCTTCTTTTGAAGCAATTTCTTTTTTTTCCCTTAAATAAATAGCAACCTCTTTAACAAAATTCTTTGGAATTGGTTGTAATTGTGTAGAATACCTCTCTTTCCTTGCTGCCTCATATATATCGCTGTAAGTTATCATTTTAAAGATTCTGGAACAAGAAATCCACCATACTCAGAAAGTAAATTTTTTCCATATACAATTCTTGAAAAACATTCTGCAGTTAATTTGCAATCTTCTAATGCATTATGTGCCCCTCTATTATCTTGCATTCCACAAAAATCCAAAATATTCTTTAAACCCATATCGCTGTGGTCTTCTTTTATTAAGAATCTTTTATTTAATTGAAAATATTTTAAGGAAGCAATGCTATGTAAATCATAAGCTCTATGATGAAAAGGAATTTTTAGGTTATATTTTCTTGCTTTTACCCAAATAAAACCTAAATCAAATTGAGGATTTTGGCAAAGACAATTTTTTAATTTTCTTTTTTCACACCATTTAAAAAAATTAATTAATAACTGCTTTTGAGATTGTTTAGTGTTATTTCTCAAATTCTCTTCTTTTTTTCCAATAACTTCTAAAACAGGCTTAGCTTCTCTAGAATCCAATAGTAAATCTTCATCATCAATTCTTGCTTCTTCTAAAAATTCCTCTCCAGTATCTAAATCAATTGCTCCAATCTGCCAAATCCCACATTTCACAAAATCTAACCCGCTTGTTTCAATATCTAAAACTATCATAAAATTAAAAATATAAGGTGATTTTTAATAATTGCTATGATAGAAAGTATATTCCCTTTCAAAATCCTTCACTACCTAACAAACCCCACTTTTTTTAGCAATTCAGGCCCATTCATTCTTCCTAATGTTCCAAATCTTGCTTCTTTTTCGCAAAACTTCTTTTCTTTTAAATTAGAATCATTATAAAACAAAACAGGAACTGGATCTGCTGAATGGTCTTTAAGTTTGCAAGGTGTTGAATGATCTGCAGTTACAACAACTTTTATTTTATTTGGGGGTGCAAACTTTCTTACAAACTTAAAAAAAGTTTTATCAATATATTCTAACATTGTCTTCTTTTCTAAAGGTTTATTATCATGCCCTGGCAAATCTGTTTCTTTAAAATGAACATATGCATAATCAAATTTCTTATGTATTTTCTTCAAAATTTTTACATCAAATTTGCAGGCTTTTTTTAAACCCTCATACAGGTTTTCATATGCATCTAAATTCTTTAATTTAGGATATTCAAAAGCAAATAAACTCATTCCACTAGCTTGTGAAAAACCAATTTCTAAAGGCATATAATTTAATGAAGCCCATTTTTTATATTGTTTTAATTTAGGATTTTCTATTCCAGCCCCTCTAACCAAAAGATAATTTGCAGGTAACAATCCCTTTTCTTCTCGTGCTTTATTAACAGGGTGTTCTTTTAAAACATGGTGTGCTTTTTCAAGAAATTCATTTAAAATATTTATTGTATATTGTGAATTTTCATCATCATCGGTTGGTTTACAAAACCTAATCTTACTTTCCCCTTTAGATTTTCCTTGAATATATGTTGCATCATTTCCAAGAACACTATCTGAAAAACCTCCCCTAAACACTAAAGCAGCTCTATGCTGAATTCCTGGTTCAAATATAAACTTACACGGAAGTTTTATTTTATTCAAAGATTTTGAAAGAGCTTCTGATTCCTCTGTTGTCAATGTTCTTCCTGCTCTTCTATCAATTATATTGCCTGATTTAAGGTTATCAATTGTTGCAAAATTAACTCTTAAAGCTAAATCTCCTCTTGTTAATTTAATTCCTGCCCCTCTTGCTTCTAATTGTCCTCTTGTACTCGAAATTAAATCATTTCCAAAAATAGAAACTATTGCTTCATCTGATTCAGGAACAAAACCTGGTTTAACAGGGTACATATAACCTAACTCCCCTCTAGCTGCTAAAAAATCTAAATTAGGAGTATGTGCAACTTCCAAAGGTGTTTTTCCTTCAAGTTGCTTATTAGGCAAATCAGATATTCCATCTATAATCACTAACATGCCTTTCATTTGAAATAACCTCTATATAATTTTTGAATAAATGAAAATTTTACATTTGATTTCATAATAAAATAAGGCTCTTTTTCTTTATAAAAATTTGTGTTCAAATAAACAATTCAAAGAGTGATAACAAAAGTTAACATTAAATCTTTACTTCATATTCAAAAACTTTATCATAGGGAATAAACCATTTAACTGTTTTCTCTTTAGAAGCTTTTTCCATAATTTTCCTAAAAAGCCTTATAGAATTTCCATGAGCAGAAATTACAACATTACATTTATTTTTTTTCATGAATCTTTTTAAATATTTAATAAAACTTTCAACCCTTTTTTCAACATCTGCAAAGGACTCTCCATTAGGCGCGGCAACATTATAACCTCTATGAATTGATTTATACCCCTCTTTTCCTAAAAATTTCTCGGCTTTTTTCCTAAATTTAAGGGATAAATTTTCAATTGCATCTCCTTCTACTCTTAAATTATAAGATTTTTTACCAATTTCTTTAATAAATTGTCTATGAGTTGTTCCCTCTAAATCTCCGTAGCTTCTCTCAATCATCCTATCATCAACAATAACCTTTTTGCACTCTGGATGAAATTTCAAAACATATTTTAAAGTTTCTTTAGAACGAGGAAGAGATGTATGAAAAGCAATTTGGAATTTTTCATTCTTTAATTTCTTAGCCACTTTTTTTGCGTCTTTTTTCCCTCTTAAAACTAATTTTGTATGTTTATGACCACAAAAAAGTCCTTTAACATTATACTCTGTTCTTCCATGTCTAAATAAATAAATTTTATACACTCTTTTTTTCATAAAAGAAAAAAGCCAAACACATTTATAAATCTTGCACACATTATAGCCACATGTTCAAAAAACTAAGAGATAAACTTAAAAACTGGACAAAGAAAGTAGCAGAAACAAAACCAGTTGAAACAAAAGAAATTAAGCCCCCTATGAAATTTAATGCTGGAAAGCAAAAATACGAGCCAGACATAGAGGCAATAAAAAAACCAAGTTTTTTTAAAAAAGTAACTTCAAAAATATCTAAAATAAAAATATCTGAAAAAGAATTTGAAGTTTATTCTGAAGAACTTGAAATGTTGCTCTTAGAAAACAATGTTGCATTAGAAGTTGCTGAAAAAATGATTGAAGAACTTAAACAAAGAATTGTTGGAAAAGAGTTTTTAAAAAAAGAAGTTGAAAGTGAAATAACAGATTGTTTTAAAGAAATTATTGAAGAAATTCTAATTGACCCTTTTGATGTTATTGAAAAAGTTAAAGAAAAGATTTCTGATCAAGCAAAAGAGCCATATGTAATTTTATTTTGCGGAATAAATGGGACAGGTAAAACAACGACAATTGCAAAAATTGCTAGATTTCTAAAAGAAAAAAAATTATCATGTGTTTTTGCAGCAGCAGACACTTTTAGAGCAGCTTCAATAGAACAAATAAAAGAACACGGAGAAAAATTAGATATTAAAGTTATCTCTCAGGAATATGGAACAGACCCTGCAGCAGTTGGTTTTGACGCAATAAAATATGCAAAAAAGAATTTTATTGATTGTGTTTTAATTGACACAGCAGGAAGAATGCATACTTCAAAAAATCTTTTGCATGAAATTGAAAAAATTTCAAAAGTTTGCAAACCTGACTTAAAAATATTTGTTGGAGAATCAATAACAGGAAATGACGTAATAGAACAAGCAAAAAGTTTTAATTGGGCAATTGGAATTGACGGCATAGTTTTAACAAAAGCAGATATTGATGAAAAAGGCGGAACAGCTCTCAGCGTCGGTTATGTTACAAAAAAACCAATTCTTTATTTGGGCGTCGGGCAAGAAATGGATGCTATCATCCCCTTCAATAAAGAAGAATTTATAAAAAAATTAGGATTATGAAAAGAAAATATAAAAATAAGAAAAGTTATAAAAATAATCTGGACAATAATTTTAGGCATAGCATTAATATTTTGCTTAATAAAATACCTTGTAACAAAAAACAATGCCATGATTGCAGGCATCATAATTTTCCTAATTTTAACAGTCACGATGATAATTGATTTAATTTATGAAAATAAAAATTCTAAAAAATAAAATTACTAATGATTCTTAATAAAATTCAATAATAAAATTGAAATTATTGCTATTCCTGACAACCATGCAAACATAGTTGTATAACTTATTTCCCAAAGATATCCTGCAATTAAACCTCCTGCTACACTAACTAATCCAATTGAAAGAGCATATAACCCATGTGCTGTTCCTTTTAATTCACCTGATAAATCAGAAACATAAGCACGCTGATTAGTATCTGTAATAGCATATACAAGTCCATAGATTAAAAAAAGACCTGCTAAAAACCAAACATTCTCAAGAAAGATAAATCCCAAAGTTACAAGTAAAAATAAAACATACCCCATTAACAAAACTTTTTTTCTTCCAATTTTATCTGATAATTTACCAAAAGGAATTGCAAAAAATGCAAATGCTAAAGTAAATAATGCATAAAAAAGCATAGGAATAATTATGCTCCCTGTAAGTTCTTGTGCTCTTAATAACATAAACATATACAATCCAAAATTAGCTAATGTAAAAACAGAAACTGTAAAAATAAAATACTTTAATCTTTTATCTAATTTTTTTAATCCTTTTAACAAACTACTTTTCACAGGTTTTGATTTTGATTCAGATACAAAAAATAATGGAACCAAAGAAAATGCAGAAATTCCAGCTGCAACAAAAATAATTGTTCTAAATCCTAATTCAAATTTCCAAAACAAAAATAAAACAAATAAAATACCTATTAACCCCCCCATACTTTCAATCAGTCTATGAATTCCAAAATCTCTACCATGTTTTTTTGTTGCTACACTAATCATAGCATCTCTAGGGGCATCTCTTAACTTTCCAAACCTTTCAAAAGAAATAATCCCTACTAATTGTTGCCATGAGCCTGCAATTCCCATTAAAAATTTAAACACAACAGAAAAGAAATATCCAAAAAGAACGATTGGGTTTCTTTTGCCTAATTTATCTGAAAACCAACCTCCAAAAAATTTGAATAAACTTGAAAACCCCTCTCTTAAACCACTTAACAATCCAATAACAACTCCTCCTCCGCCAAGCGCAGTAATATAAAAAGGTAAAATAGGAGAAACCATTTCACTTCCTACCTCATTAAAAAAACTTGAACCTCCAAGAAGTTTTATATTCCTAAGGCTATGATTTCCTCTTTTTCTAACCATAAAAAAAACAAAAAACAAAACTTTAATAATGTATCTCTCACTCTTTAAAATATGCTAGAAAGATTAGGAGAAGTAATTAGAAAAGCCACAAACAAGATAGCTAATGCCATATTTCTTGATAAAAACTTAATGGATTCTATTATTCGTGATTTGCAAAGAGCTTTAATTGAAGCAGATGTGAATATACTTTTAATTAAAAAAATAAGTGACAAACTAAAAAAAGAAGCTTTAGATGAAAGAATAAAAGGAATAGAAAAAAAAGAACATGTTATCAAACTATTACATGATGAATTAGTTGAAATCTTAGGGGAGAATATTCAACTAAAATTAAAAAAAGGTCAAAACAAGGTTATGCTTTTAGGATTATATGGAGCAGGTAAATGTGTGCATGAAAAAAGCAATATTCAATTAAGCAATGGGCAAATAATTCAAGCAAAAAACTTATACAATAAATATTCTCAACAATTTCCAGAAAAAACTCTTAGAGATGGAAAAATAATTAATATAGAAAATGAAAATCTTTTAGTTCCTTCATTTAATCCAAAAACCCAAAGAATTGAAAATAAAAAAGCAACTCACCTATGGAAATTAAAAAAAGAAGAATTAATAGAAATTAAACTAAATAATGGAAATGATTATTCTATTAAAGTAACTCCAGAACATCCTTTTTTTGTTATAAGAAACGGGCAAGTTATTCAAATAAGAGCAGATGAAATTACTGGACAAGATTTTATTTCCGTCCCAAATAAAATAGAAATTTCAGGAAAATCAATAAATTTATTTAATGAAATAAAAGAATTAAATCTAGATGTTTATCTTTCTCTAGAAGAAATAAAAGAGCAATTACCAAAAAACAAATCTCTTAAAGAAATCTGTCAAAATCTAAAACACAAAAGAAACTATTCTTATTTAACTCATTCTATTAAAAAAGGAAAGATACCTTTAGAATTAATTAATATAAAAGGACACAATTTTTTAAAAATAAAAGGACACGACGAAAAGAAAATAATTACTTTTCCCTTGAATTTAAATTCAGAATTTGCGGAATTTTTGGGCTATGTAATAGGTGATGGTTACTTATCAGAAAGATACATTGGAATTGTAAATGAAGATAAAGAAATAATTAACAGGGTGATTAAACTTTCAAAATCTCTTTTTAATATTGTTCCTTCGTTAACTAAAGACAAAAGAACAAAAAATCTTTATCAGATAAGATTGAATTCAAAAACATTAGTAAAAACGTTCAGCATATTTAATTTATCTCCTGGAAAAAAAGGAAAAAAGTTAGAAGTTCCAAAACAAATAATATCCTCAGATAATGAAACAATAAGAAAATTTATAAGAGCATATTTTGATTGCGATTCGCACCCTTCTAAAAAAAGAAGACGAATAGAATTGATTTCTGAAAGCCAGATATTAATTCAACAAATAAATTTTTTATTGAGAAGATTTGGAATACTTTCCACAATTTCAAAAAAGATAGTCGACAAAACCCCCTATTGGAGATTATTTATTAAAGCAAAATACGCAGAAATTTATTCTGATAAAATTGGATATGAAATAAAAAGGAAAAAAGAAACAGTAGAAGAATACAAAGATATTGGATCTTTTCAAGGAAGTGGAAATCAAGACATGGTCCCCTTAGGAAAAATTCTTAAAGTATTACGTCTACAATTAGGTTTCTCAATTGGAGAAATTCAGGAAAATGCCATTTATAGTTATGGGACATATGAAGAAAAAGGTTTTATCTCCAAAGAAAAATTAATAAAATTACTTCAATACTACAAAATAAAACAACAAGGAATTTTTTGGGACTTTCTAGAAAACATAAAAAATAATCTTAATTTAAAAGAAAGATATTCACATAATGCAATTAATGGAATTTGCAAACATCTCAAAAATGAAGAATTAATAATTGCAAATAATTCTCAGATTTTATTATCTAAAAAAGGGCAGAACTACTTACAAAATATAAGAAAAAACCAAATACAAACAGAACTTCTTCTTAGAAACTTAGCGATAATTTCTCAATCAAATATTTGCTGGCTCTCAATACAAGAAATAAACAAAATAAAAAATGATTCTGAATTTGTTTATGACTTGACTGTAGAAGATAACCATAGTTTTATTGCAGAAGGAATAATAGTTCATAATACAACTACAATTGCTAAACTAGGAAATTATTTTGCAAAAAGGGGAAATAAAGTTGCTTTAGTTGGTTTAGATGTTCATAGACCAGCTGCAAAAGAACAATTAAGACAATTAGCAGAAAAAAACAAATTAACTTGTTTTATAGATGAAAAAGAAAATAATGCTATAAAAACTTGGAAGAAATTTGAAAAAGACTTGAAAAAATATGATTTGGTTTTAATTGATACTGCAGGAAGACATAGTTTAGACAAAAACTTAATCAAAGAAATAACAGCCCTAAATAAAGAAATTAAACCAACAGAATCAATTTTAGTAATGCCTGCTGATATTGGGCAAGCAGCTAAAAAACAAGCTCAAGAATTTCAAGAGGCTATAAAGATTTCTGGAGTAATTATTACACGTATGGATTCAACTGCAAAGGGTGGAGGCGCTTTAACAGCATGTGCAGAAACAAAAGCCCCTGTTTATTTTATAGCAACAGGTGAGAAAATAAATGACTTAGAAGAATTTAACCCTGAATCTTTCTTATCCAGACTTTTAGGTATGGGTGACTTGCAAACTTTAATTGAAAAAGTAAAATCAGTTACAGATGAAGGCAAACAAGAAGAAATGCAAAAAAGATTAGAAGAAGGTCAATTAACTTTAGATGATGTTATTGAACAAGTTAAGTCAATGGGTTCTATGGGTGGTTTTGATAAAATTAAATCAATGATTCCAGGATTAGGAAATGCAAAAATTCCAGATGAAATGTTAGGTGCTCAAGAAGAAAAAATAAAGAAATGGGAACACATAATTAAATCAATGACACCAGAAGAAAAAAACAACCCTGAAATATTAAAAAAACAAACTTCAAGAATCGCAAGAATAGCAAAAGGCTCTGGTGTAAATAGCAGTGATGTTCGTGCACTTCTCAAACAATATGATATGCTAAGTGAGATGGTAAAGGGCGGTTCTGATATGGACATGTCGCAGGGTTTCTCACAAAAACAAATGCAAAAGTTAATGAAGAAATTTGGGAAAAAGAAAATAAGAAGACTCTAAAGATATAGTTATAAAACAATAATCAATATAAATTAAGAATTCATATAAAAAACATGACTCTAAAAAATATAACAATGAATCACCAAAGAGAAGATTTACACTCAAAATTAAAAAAAGCCCTCTTAAACTTACCTTCAAATTTTGCAGACCCTTGTGACGTAGAAGGAAAGATATCAATAAGAGAAAACGAACTTGGTGTAGAAATCAAATTTTATGAAAATGTTGAAATAAAAATACCAACAAAAAGCAAAATAACTTATGATACTCAAAGAATTCCAATAGTAGAATTTGAATATAAAAAGACAAATTATTTTCTAAAATTTCATTAAAACACTAAAACTTAAAACTATCAACTTCTTAAATTTCTTATGACCTCTAAACTAATAGTTCAAGGTGCAGAAGCTAAAATACTTCTTTAAAATTCACCAAAAGATTTATATATCAATTGATATATTATAAATTATGTTAAAACAAAGATCAAAAAATCCTTTTCTAAGAAGTCCGACTTTAGACACAGTTCTAATGATAGAAAAAACAATAGAAGAGTATTCAGGAGAATACAATAGAACACAACTTTGGAAAAAACTCCCAAAAAAAGTAATGTGGCAAACATACCTTATTGTCCTTAATTATCTTGAAAGCATAAACAAAATTGCATTTGATAAAAATGGGACCCTTGGATATATTTGGAATCCAAAATTAACAGAAATTCTAAAAAAACGACCTGAAATTAAAATATGAAACCCTCAAAAGTAAAGTTTATAGAAGAAAAATTAGAAAAAGATTTTAAAAATCTTGACGACTCTGACTTTCTTAAAAAAGCAATCAAAAGAGCATTAGAAGATTTAAAAACAAATGCTTTCTCAGGAATACAAATTCCAAAAAGATTGTTCCCTAAAAAATATATTGAAAAATATTGTATAACAAACTTATGGAAATATGACTTGCCAAGAGGGTGGAGATTAATATATACTATTACTGCAGAAGATGAAGTGAAAATAGTTTGCGCAATTCTTGAATGGTTTAATCACAAAGATTATGAAAAAAGATTTAAATATTTATTCTAAAATGACCCCAAAACTAATAGCGCAGGGCGCAGAAGCAAAGATAATTCTTTCAAAAGACATCGTCACAAAAGACAGAATTTCAAAATCTTACAGAATTCCAGAACTTGACAAGAAAATCAGAAAATCTAGAACAAAAGCAGAAACAAAACTTCTAAATAAGGCTTCGCAAATAATTAACTGCCCTCTTCCAATTAATAATCAATCTCTCAGGGGTGGGGGGGTGGGGAAACCTAAAGATTTCAAAATAAAAATGCCTTTTATCGACGGTAAAAAACTCTCAGACAACTTAGATAATTTTCCATTAACAAAACAAAAACAAATTTGCAAACAAATTGGAGAAGATGTTGCAAAACTTCATGATGCAGAAATTATCCACGGAGACCTCACTACCTCTAATATGGTATTAAAAGACAATAAAATATTCTTTATTGATTTTGGTCTTGGTTACATAAGCCATAAATTTGAAGATAAAGCAGTTGATATTCATTTATTTAAACAAGCACTTGAAGCAAAACATTTTAGAAATTGGGAAGTTCTATTTAAAGAATTTGAAAAAGGGTATAGCAAATCTAAGGATTCTAAAATTGTTTTTGAAAGATTAAAAGCAGTTGAAAAACGAGGGAGATATAAGGATCAATAGCCCTACCAGGATCCTCGTCAGAGGTTCTTGTGCTGGGAGTAAAACGAGCAGTATCGAAGCCGTTAGGTTATCCTTTAGGAAACAGTTAGAATCAATAGCCCTGCCAGGATTCGAACCTGGGTCTCAGCCTTCAAAGGGCTGTATACTTGACCAACTATACGACAGGGCTCTAAAAAAAATATCCAATCTAGATTTATAAGGGTTTTGTTATAAAAAATTCTTATATTGATTCAGGTTCTACAGAGGCAATTAAAAACCTAATGTTGGTTGCTGGATTCATAAAAACCCGCTGGAGGTTTTTATTTAAACAACCCTTCATAAAAAATAGTCCGATTAATATCTTGTCTTTTAGGTTTAATCCATCTAAACATTCTCTTCATCTTAATTGGTTTATGTTTTTTTCCTAATAATGTTGCTGCAAGTCTTTTAATTTCATCGCTTGCTTCTGACTTTGGTTTATGCCTTGTATGTGTTTTAAATTTTGACTGGGCTTTTAAAATATTAATATCATGTGGTAAAACAGCCATTACAGGAACTTCTGCAGTGTTCTCAATATCTTTGGTAGACAATTCAAAATTCTTTTTATATACCTTATTAATAATTAATCCTGTTAAAGGAGCTCCTCTTTGTTTTATGATTTTAGCTGTCTTTAAAGTCGTGCTCATTGTTGGATAATCAGGTGTTGTAACAATAAAAATCTCGTCTGAAGCATTCATTACAGCTTGTGATTCTTCATTCATTGAAGGAGGAGAATCAATTATAATTATATCATATCTTCTCTTTAAACTTCTTAATTTATCTTTTAATTTCAAGGGATTTACTTTAGATTTATTATACAAGGAAGAAGGAATTATATCAAAATTATCTAACTTATGAATAGCCTCTTTTGGATTTGCTTCACCTCTTAAAACATGATGAAGCGTCTTCTCAGGGTCAATAACATTTAAATGCATTCCTAAATTAGGAGCAGATAAGTTCCCATCAACTAATAAAACCTTTTTATCAAATCCAGCCATAGCATCTCCTAAAGCTGTTACAGTAGAAGTTTTTCCAACCCCTCCTTTTAAGCTAAGAATGCCTATCACCTTGGTCATAATATATATAATTCTTTTTTATTTAAAAATGCTACCAAAGCTTTAAAAAACATAATTACGAACTAATAAAATGTCAAAAGCAAAAGAAGTTAAAAAAACAAGGGAAGTAAAAAAAGAAAAAAAATTATCTCAAAAAGACTATGAAAAAAAGGTTTTAGAATTAGCAAAAAAACCCCTTACAAGTGAGAAAATTGGAGAAGAATTAAGAAAGCAAGGAATTCATCCAAAAGAATACCATAGAAAAATTTCTAAGATTCTCAAAGACAAATATATTAATCCAGATTTAAAAAATGTTGAAACAAAGTTGGAAAAAATAAAAAAACATTATGAAAAAAATAAGCAGGACAAAAGAGCAATGAGAGAAAAGGATAGAGTATTTGCACAATTAAGAAAGTTGAAAAAGTATTTCAAAGTAAAATAATTAAATTAATTTTAAAATGAAAAAAGAGGAAATTTCTTTAGAAGAAAAAATCAAAAATGTTGTCAAAGAATTTTTAGAAAAATCAAAAGATAAAGAAATCCAGATTATAAGTCATTTTGATACAGATGGTATTACTTCTGCGGCAATAATGGTCCAAGCTCTAAAAAGACTAGATAAAAAGTTCTCATTAAAAATTGTAAAAAGTTTAGAAGAACAATTTATTTATGATTTGCCTAAAAACAAATTAACTCTTTTCTTAGATTTAGCCTCAGGAAGTTTAAAACACATTGAAGAATCAAAATTAGAAGATGTATTTATAATAGATCATCATGAAGTAATCCATGAAGTTCCAAAAAAAGTAACAATAATCAACTCTGAATTGCATGACAAACAAAAAATTAGTGCTTCTTGTTTAACTTATTTATTTTGTAAAGAACTCAGTGAAGAAAACAAAGAATTTGCTAAATTAGGCATCTTAGGTATGATAGGGGATATGCTTGAAAAAGAAATTGACAAATTAAATAATGGGGTTTTAGAGGACGGAGAAATTCAAAGAAAAAGAGGTTTAATTATCTACCCTTCTACAAGACCCTTAAATAGAACTTTAGAATTTTCTTCAAATCCTTATATTCCAAACGTTACAGGGGATATAAAAGGAGTTTTAGAATTATTAAGAGAAGTTGGATTAAATCCGATAAATGGAAAATACAAAAGTTTAATAGAATTAGATGAAAATGAAATGAAAAAATTAGTTACAGCAATTATGTTAAGAAACCCCAAAGCAAAAAACAAAGAAATAATTGGGGACATCTTTCTAATCAAATTATTTAATAAACTTGAAGATGCCAGAGAATTAAGTGCTAAAATAAACGCTTGTTCAAGATTTGGAGAAAGTGAAACAGCTTTACAATTATGTATGGAAATTCCTTCTGCAAAAAAAAGAGCAGAGACAATACATGCAAGATACAAACAACAACTCATCTCAGGAATAAAATATGCTTCAGAAGCAGAAAAAATACAAGGCAAAAAATTTGTAATCCTTAATGCAAAACACCATATAAAAGATACTATGATAGGAACAATTGCAAGCATTTTATCTAACTCCCCTTTATATGAAGAAGGAACAATGATAACAACCATGGCTCATTACGAAGATAAAATAAAAGTTTCTTCAAGAATTGTTGGAAGAAATGGAAGAAATGCAAGAGAAATTTTAAATTCTGTTATTGAAAAAATAGGGGGAGAAGTTGGAGGCCATGAAAGTGCTGCAGGATGCATAATCAAACAAGAAAAAGAAAAAGAATTTGTAGACTTCTTAAAAAAGAACCTTGAATTAGAAATGATTAAGATTTAAAACACAAGCTTTAAAATCCCTTTCTTTCTTCATAAACCATGGAATTAGAAGTTGGAGAAATAGTATTATGCACTGTTGATAGAATTATGGGAACTGTTGTATTTGTAAAAATAGACAGAAATGGGGAAGGAAATATCACAACAAGTGAAATAGCACCTGGAAGAATAAGAAACTTAAGAGATTATGTTGTCCCAAAAAAGAAAATAGTTTGTAAAATTTTAAGAATTTCTCCGAATGGTAATATTAATCTATCCCTTAGAAGAGTTACTCAAAAAGAAAAAAAAGAAATTCTAGAACAATACAAGCAAGAAAAAAGTTACAAAAGTGTATTAAAAAGTATCTTAGGTGAAAAAGCAGAAAACCTTGTTAAGCAAATTGAAGAAGAAGAAAGATTATTCGATTTTTTACAAGAAGCAAAAGAAAATTCAAAAAATCTTGAAAAAATAGCAGGAAAAGAAAGTACAAAAAAAATAATTGATATAATTAAAGCTCAAAAACAAAAAACAGCCATCTTAAAAAAAGAGATTAACCTAACAACAAAAAACCCAGACGGACTTAAATTAATTAAAGAAATTTTAGGAAACTTAAAGGAAGTTGAAGTAAAATATATTTCAGCAGGAAAATATTCAATAAAAATAGAAAAAGATGATATAAAAACAGCAGACAATAGATTAAAAGAAATATTAAAAGGTGTAGAAGAAAAAGCAAAAAAAGCAGGTTTTGAATTTTCAGTTAAAGAAAAATGATTCTAAGATATTACATTAAAAATAATAAGAAAATTTATACTTTAAAATCAGAGATTGATGGAATTAAAACTTCTGATGCTCATTATAAATTTATTAAAGTCAGAAACACTCCACGAAGTGATATGAAATTTTTTAAAAAAGGTTAATTTTTATACCTCATTAGAATGTTATAATAAATAAACTTATAATAACTTGGCTTATACCAAATCAAAATAATATTTGCTACAACAAACTATTTAAATTAAATTTATATTATTTAAATATGACTATAGATAAATTACTTGTTTCTAAAAGTGAAAAGATTATTAGTGCACTTCCAGAAGATATAATTGCTTCTAAAAAAGCAACTAAAGAATACAATAAAATTATGAAAGAAGAAAGAAAAAAACCCAACTACCGCTTACCAACATACCATAAGCTTAAACCAGAACCTTTTTATCTCAACTAGTTAATATTCATTTTTACTTCTCTGTAAAATTAACCCCCCATAATCAAATGTTAAATATCAAAGCAGTTTTCTTTGTTTTTCTTTTTTTCCTTCAATCAATGCAACACCATATTCACCATCATATCCTGGTTTAACTTTTATATTTCCAGATCTATTTTTCAAAATTAATCCAATTAATTTAACATCAACTTCCTTTCTAATTAATTCTTCTCTAGAAACATTTAACAAAATATTAAACTCATTTCCAAAATCTCTAATCAATTTATTATAAATTGTCCAAACCCCTTTACTCTGCATAGCAGTTCCTGTTATCAAAGAAATTAATTCATGTAAGGGCAAAAGTGTGTAAAAAGGTTTTGTGTTTTTTGGGTTATAGCCCATAGGATTTGTTGCTAATTGCTCGACTCTATTATCTACTCCAATAGTCAATGATTTATCACAAACAGGACAAATTCCCCTTAATTCTTTTGTCTTCTCAGGACTACAAGAAAAATTACAATTTCTATGACCATCCCAATGATATTTCCCATAAGCAGGATTTGTTTCAATTGTTGAAATAAAAGAATTATTTCTAATTTGTTCAATTACTTCTTTATATGAATTTACTTTGTTGAGAATTGTTGCTTCTCTTCCTAATCTAAAAGGCCAAAAACTATGTGCATCTGAAAAACTAACAATTGCTTTATTCTCCAACTCTGCAATTCTCCAATTCATTTCAGGGTCACTACTTATTCCTGTCTCAATTGCATGAATGTTTTTAAGTTGCTCTCCGAATGCTTCTTTTAAACTATCAAAACCAGACATACTTCCAAAAGCACCAAACCAAGGTGTCCAAATATGCGCAGGGATTACTTCAATATCTTTAGAAATTTTCATCATTTCCCTGACAAACTCTTCGCAAGAAATCTTGAAAATAGGTCGTCCATCATAATCTCTCCTACCTTTTGTATCTAAATAAGCATGAATCTTCTCAGCTACTTCAATACTTGGAACCAGTAAATTAAGATGAATTCTTCTACCCCTTTCTTGAGTATAAATCAAAGATATCTCACCTGTAATAATAAAAGGAAAATCCTGATAATAATAAAAACCATTTTTTTCAACTAACAAATCTTTTATTTCTTTAAACCAAACCGGGTGTGTAAAATCACTTGTTCCTAATAAATTCAATCCTTTAATTTTTGCCCACTTAACCAAGTTCTCAAAAGTAATCGCAGTGCTACATGCTCTTGAAAATCTAGAATGTAAATGTAAGTCAGCAATCATCCAGTTATCTTTATCTTTAAAATCCATATCAATCTAGAAATAAGAGAGATTAAATATTTATCTTTTTTTAAAAACTTTTGCAGATATCAAGTATGCTATAATAATTACTCCAGCAATTATAACAACCCACCACCATCCTAATCCTTTCTTTTCTACTCCATCTTCTCCTTCTTCTCCAATACCATCATCTACAACTACTTTTTCTGAAATAGCAAAATAACTAAAAGAATCTACTTCAGCATCATAATAATAGTAATCGTCGTCTGCTTCTACATAAGCTGTATCCAATCCATCCCATTTATTAGAACCTTCATTAAACTTAAACATTACAATATTATCTATTTCAAAATCATTTGCAACCATCCATGCTTTTTCTACTTGCATCCTAATTACTGCTCTCTCTAATTTACCTTCAAGATTTTCTGCATTAATATGCAAATACTTATATGTTTTCCCTGATTTCTCTACAGAAACATTTGCAGGTTTTCCATCATATTTTGTAACTGTAATCTTCACATCTTGTGCCTCACTATTTACTTCTATTTGAATTTGTTTTAACCCTATTTCTTTGTCAAAATCCTTCATTATTGCTACAGCTCCAGAAGTTATTTTACTCCAAGAATGACTTTTCTGTAAAGACCACTCATAAGTAGGAGGGGTTCCTCCGCTACTACAAGCATTTGTTGAAAAAGAAGTTGATGACGATGCCTTAGAGTTTCCTGCCTTATCACTACAAGTTACAATATAAGAATAAGAAGTGCCACAACCTAATCCAGTTTCTGTTAAAGTCTGGCTCGTTCCAGTACCAGAAATGCTTGCTCCACTCCTATCAGATGTACATGAACTTGCAATACCACTAAGTGCATCATCAGTTGCAATAGTTAAAGTTAATGAAGTTTTTGTAGAACTTGATTTAGTAAGAGTTACTGACGTTGGAACTGTACCATCTAAATAAAAAGTTCTGACAGATGATGTCTCTTCATTGGTTGCAGAATCATTAACAGTTACATTAAAATAATAGACCTCATCATTTGGTAAGCCTGTCCAATTAATTGTTATTGGCGCACTTAAGTTATAATTAGAGGAATTAGAATGTACTAAACTTGTAGAATTATATAAATAAAATGTTGCTGTATTATTATTTGTCTCTGTAACTGTAATATTAACAAAAATCCAAGTCCTATTTGCACCTCCGTTATCAGTTTCAGTAGTTGGATTATATACTATGCCAGGATTTGTTGTATCAACAACCATTGAAATATTTGTTGAATTTCGTTCCTGACCAGCTGTTGAATTTTCTGCTTGAATTGTAAAAGTGTAATTTGCATCTGTACTATTGCTAAAAGTATATGACGAAGTGCTACTATTTTTTACTGAAGTAAACATTACTCCACCAACATATATAAAGACAGTATAATTATCAGCATTTGTAACTTCACTCCAATTAATTGTAAAATTCCCTTCTTTATCATAATTAACAGTTGTGTTCTGCTCAAAAATTAAATCAGTAGGAGCACCAAGAGCAGCAAAAACAAAAACCAGTCCTGCAATAACTAAAACAAATATCACTCCAAAAATTAAATTCTTTTTTTCCATCCTCTCTTATAAAATAACTTATTAAAGAGAGTATTTAAATGTTTTTTTTGAAAGATTTATAAACTTGTATCCAAATAAAAAATATAATGGAAAGAACTTTAGTTTTAATTAAACCAGATGCCATGGTTAAATCTTTAGCAGGAAATATTATTTCTGAATTATATAATTTAAATCTCAAAATGATTGGGTTAAAACTTGTAAATGTTCAAAAAGAACTTGCTGAACAACATTATTTTGAAATAAAAGAAAAACGTGGACAAGAAATCTTTGATAAATTAATAAAACACATTACAGGAGAACTTCATAATAATGAAAATGTTATTGCAATTGTTTACAAAGGTAAAGATGCTATTCAAAAAGTAAGGAATCTTGCAGGGAAAACAAATCCAGAAGAGGCAGAACCAAATACAATTAGGGGAAAATATGGAAGAATACACTCAAAAACAGATTGTTATGAAAACTTAATTCATGCTTCTGATTCTAAAGAATCTGCAGAAAAAGAAATTGCTCTTTGGTTTGAAGATAGTGAGTTAGTTACTTAATTCAAAAGGATAAAATTTACCATTAAATTTGTTTTCAAACTCTCTCATTTGATCTCTTCTAACAACTGGATTTAAATTAAAACCGTCTACAAGAATAATTTCAGAGATAAAAATCCCTTCTAAAGAATCAATTGCACTAGTTTCATTTTCAACATTGGTATATACTATAAGGTCATACTCAGAATCAGTATTTGGGAAAATATTTTTATGATTATCATAAAACTTTCCATATAAATGATAGTGTTTTCCATTTAAACCCCATCAACAACCCCATTATTTGTTACCCAAAAAACACATTCAGTATCTGGAAGATTTGGACTATCAATTAATTTAGCAACTCTTGAACCTTGCTTTCCTCTTCTCAAATACATTCTATATGTTGAAGCATGGCCCACAATATTCCCTCCAATAGCTGTTGTCGGGTCCCCAAACATTTGAGCAGGATTTGCCATAACTTGATTTGTAACATAAACAGCTAAATTATATGTTTCTGCTAATTTCATTATATCGTGCATATATCTGTTTAATTTTTGTTGCCTATCTGCTAATTGTCCTCTGCCTGCAAATTCTGCCCTAAAATGAGCAGTCAAAGAATCCACAATCAATAATTTAATTGGTTCTCCTGCTTTTATCATTTCTGTGATTTTTTCTAAAAGCAAGATTTGATGATCTGAATTAAAAGCACGTGCAACAAATATGTTCTTTAAAACTTTTTCTGGATTTGCCCCTATTCCTTCTGCAATTTGTTTTATTCTTGCAGGTCTAAAAGTTCCTTCTGTATCAATAAACACAGCTTTACCATTTGCCCCGCCTTTGTCTGCTGGAAGCTGAGCATTTACAGCTAATGTTAATCCCAGCTGTGTATTGTGCATTATTGTAGGCATATTTCCGCCAATAAAAGAATGCCCTTCAGGAACAACAAAATCATAAACATAATCATCATACTTTATTTCTTCAATAGATTCTATAATATCCCAACTAAAACTTTTAATTCTATTAATTAATTCTAATGTAAAATCAACTTTGTACAATCTTAATTTTAATTCGTTTAAAATACATTTTTTCAATAATTCTTTTCTAAACTCTGGAATTTTTCTTGAAATATAATTTCTAATACTAGATTTCTTAATCCCCACTTTTTCATGTAAAGAAGAAAATGAAAAAGGAAGCTTAGGATAAATTTCTTTTAATAAATCCCAAGATAAATCAGTATTTTCTAAAGAATAAACACACCCTTCAAAAATATTTTTTTGTCTTAAGAACATGTCTTTAATCTGTTCCAGTGCCTTAGAATTAATAACCTTTCTTTGATTAAGATTCATTAAATGCTTGTGAGGCGTGTTATCTGCAAATTTGCCTACTAATTTCTTTAATCTTCCTCTATTTCCCCCAATACTTTCTGAATATAATTTTTTTATAAGAGAAATTATCTCAATTGGATAACCATAAAAACTATTTCTAATATTGCAATCAAAATTCTTTAATTTAAACTTTATATTTTTTAATTTTTCCCTATCTTCTCCAGAAATTCTGACAATACTAAATTCTTTTCTGTCCACAATCTTTTTTCTAAAACTCGCAGAAATTCCTAACCTTAACAAAAGATAAGTTAACTGGCTTGCTAATTTTTTACTTTTAGTTGTTACAGAAATATCTGTTTTAGAAACCTCTGCATCTCCATCAAAATATCCTCCTAAAAATGATAAAACTACTTTTTCATTAGAAAGAAAAACAGCCTCAGGAATAAATTTATTTCCAGAATTGCATTTATCTAAACCATCCATTAAAGCACAAGTCTTCTTTCTTAATAAAATAGTATAAACTGGATTTTCTCTTCTATTATCAATCTTCACAGTTGGAGAATAATCAAATTTTTTATTAATATAATTGCAAATCCATTCTTTAATTTTCTCAGAACCCGTGCATATTGAAAAAGGATTAGCTGTTCCTTCTGCAACAAAAATACCCAAAAAATATGCATCATCCTCATCATATATTTTTTCTGTCTCAAGATTAATTTCTTTAGGACAGGCAATTAAATCTCCTTTCTTTAAAAAAGCAGTTTTTCTCCAATTAATCCCTTCATTAAAACCAAGTAACTGATGCTTCCCAGTTACTTTAAGAATTCTCCCTCTTTTAGTCTTCACTAAAAAAATATTCTTAACTTTTTCCTTATATAAATGAGAAACCTTTGTAAGTTTTAATTTTCCACCTTGATATGCTAATACCTTAACTGTTTTTACAGGAATTGCCTTACCTTCTTCAAAATCAAATTCACCACCCTTATAATTATCATATGTTTGCTCGATTGTTTCCACATGCATTTTTGAGTCATTAAAATAATTAACTAAAGTATCTTTGCTTACACATTTTCCAGAACCATATGCTCCAAAAGCTTCTGTTATTGCCTTGCTTTCAACACCTTTTCCACCCAAAAGCTCATTAAATTGTTTACTTCCTGTTGTAATATTAAATACATTTGCTCTTCTCTTTGCAAATTCAGTTCCTTCTACAAAACCCAAATCCAACATATTCCTAGCTGCTTGAATAGCTTTTCTTGCAACAGCAGAGCTAACACCTGCAGAATCACCTAATGAACTAGGACTCATAACAGCTAAAGACATCATATCAAACACCCCTGCAGATTCTAACTTTGCAGCCACAGCAGGCCCAATTCCAGGCAAATCTGTTAATTGTGGATCTCCAGAAACATCTTTTTCTTTCTTTTTAACAACCATAAACCTCCAAAACCATTCTTCTTTATAAAGATTATTTAGATTAAAGATATATTAAGCACCACACTAAACAAGAGTAGCAAATCAGCAATTAAAAATCCTACAAATAAAACTACTTCTAATTTCCCACCTGTTTTAATTTTCCAACGCCATCTTCTTTTAAAGGGGTAAAAAGGCTTAATTCCCTGAATTGTTAAAG
>Ga0207997_1000326_pt1 | contig 24331 bp, 37 predicted proteins | sample AntAceMetag02UKN_FD_184777 | JGI IMG/M metagenome (GOLD analysis project Ga0207997, IMG submission 184777) | Saline lake microbial communities from Ace Lake, Antarctica - Antarctic Ace Lake Metagenome 02UKN (SPAdes) (version 2) | ecosystem: Environmental > Aquatic > Non-marine Saline and... | reverse complement strand
GTAACCGGAACCGTCGCCGGAACCGGATTGTTTTACGCTGTCCATATCTTCACCTTCTCAATGCAGGCTTTCGCCTTGTTTGTGACCGGAAGGATTTCCACGACTTCCGTTAATGTTACACTATCAACTTCACAAGGGAATTTGCAGCTATCGGGCTTGCTGACGCCATCCATTGCGAGTTGCGAAAGGCTGGCCGCACCTGCCCAATACCACAGTCTCCGCGCTTTCCGCAGGACTGCTTCTTTGCCATCACGGATCTGTAAATATCCGGCAAACACTCCCGCAGAATATGTGCGTGCAATGACATACGCCATACCGTCCAGCACTTCGGTTTTCTCTTCACTCTTTGGCGCATACGTGATTCCATCAACTACGATCTCTTTCATGATCCTTCTCCTTCTTCAAGTTCTGCGATTTGGCTTTCTAGTTTTTCTATTTTGTCTTTGAGATTGTCTATTTCGCCTTCGTGGGCTGCGATAAGCGAGCAGACGGGGCAATCCCCTACATGATTCCCATGACAAATCTCTTCATGTCCATCGTCGCATAAGTTCATGTCATTTTCCTTTCTTTACTTTGTCTTTGACGCACACGCTGGTCGGGTTACCTTCCGTAACAACATCATCGAGCATGGCGAACATCCGTTCCGTCGCTTCTTTTGCGGTCAGGTCTGTATCGACTGTTCTAAGTTTAGAAACAACTGCTTCCGTCAATGCAGCGATAGGAACAGACAAGAGTCGGATGAATTCGGCCTGAGACATAACACTTTGCAATCGGTTATATGTTTCCTCGGCGTCCTTGATCGTCTTCCTGCCTTTACGCTCGATGATCTTGTATCCGGTTGGCAACCCTTCCAACGTTGCTTGTTTGTTACGCGCCAGTACTTCGTCGCAACACTTCTTTATGATTGCGGCCTTGTCGGCCATGATACCCAGCAGCACCGGGTCCGTCAGCAAATCGTGGTTCATGGTCGCGAGCTGTTTCTGCGCGGCGTCGTACCCGCCCTCGAACCATGCCTGCGAGCTGCGGCTGACCGTGCACGTCAACTTGATCGGGCAGTAAGTGCAGTGGTCGCCCGCGCAGAACATCGCGTCCGGCTTGTTGCACTGCCGCACAACTGTACGGATCTCGTCGCGCAGCATGTCCATGTCGGCGTGCAGGATAGGCTTGCCGCCGCCAGCGCGTGGCTGGTAGACGTGGACTTCGCACGGCTTGCCGCTCGCCTGCATCGCCATCGCGGCATAGGCTTTCATCTGTAGCGAGGTCGGCGATACCCACACGCGCCCAAATTTCCAGTCAATGATCTTCACTACATCCTTCTGATGCACAACGACATCTGCCGTTCCCGCCGTGAGCACGGTGAAGTCATCGTCTACAAGCGTCATGTGCTTTTCAATCTCAACGAGTTCAAAGTCGGTGCAGTGCAACTTGGCGTACTCGCGTGCGCCCGTGATCAGATCCTGCTGCTCGGTCGTGAGTTCTTCGAACTTCGGCGCGTCGAACGAGCCAGCCATTACAGCATGCAGCATCGTCCCTTCCGCCGCCGCTTCGTTCGTGTGCTCCGGCATCCCGCTCGCCGCCCGTGCGCTACCTGGGCACAGCGCGAGCCGGTCGAGACTTGACGGTGAGAATTTGTGGTGTGTGGTGGTCATTAGTCTTGCTCCAATAGTTGCTGAAATTCATACGCCCTGAAAAGTTTTTCCACTTTGAGCCCCTTCGTCCATTCGCCTGTATCTACGAACGCCCAGAAAAGCTCGCCCGGTGCTTTCGAAACGCGGCGTGTTTCTTTCTCTGGCTTGCGGAACCAGTGTTTCGTTTTAATGTCAATCTCTGCGATGTAACCCATCGAAAAACCGTTTTTGAGTTCTTTGAGCATCTTGAAGTTTGAGTACGTTATCATATTTCTTACCAGCGACTGTCGCCAACTTCTTGCGGATCAGGAAAGAAAGACCATCCTGCTCGTAGCATCCCTTCGTGGACGGCACAGAGTTTCAGTCCTGCTTTGTTTTCAACAATGGCACCGTTGTTGCACAATCGGCCAGACTCCTTGCTGATAGCCTGACATCCCGGTCCTGTGTATTTTTCGGAGTAATACATGTCTCCGCGCCAAGGTTGTAAACGATTCTTCATAATCTCCTTCCTTGCCGCGCTCCACCCTGCGACGATGCGTGGTGTGCGTCGGTCATTTGTCTGCCTTTCTTTTGTAGCGAAAATAGGAACGGGCAACAATGCCCCAGCATTTTTCGCATAATATTACAGCCTTTGTTCCCGCGCAGTACCAACCTTCACTTCTCATGCTTTCTCTCGCACTGACAAAAGATTTATGTTCTGAACTCTCTATGTATTGGAATCCCCTTGATATTCCGCATCGTTTGCAGCTAGCAGTGAACTTTTCCATAATCTCCTTCCTCCGCCGCGCCCTGTTTTTTAGGCCGCAAGTCAATGCCTTGCTCAAACATGAGTAATCCAAGATGTGATTCCGACACTTCTAATCCATGTAAAAACCCTTGACGATATTCGGCGCTCTTGTCTGGCGGATACGAACAACCAACCACCGAAGGATATGTAAGAGCCGTCATTGCTTGTTCGATTCTACACCAAGTCATCCATGAATTGAGCAGCTTTTTTATGCGTTTATTCTTCATCCTTCCCCTTCCTCCGCCGCGTCCTACCCGCACTCACGGGCGTGAATAGTTTTGTGGGTTGCTCACGCGGGCGCGGCGGTCTGGTTAACCTACTCCGGTTTAAATTCGCCGCACTGCGTCACGAACCCGTCGATCCCAGCCGTGATCCGCTCCCTGATATTGTCCGGCAGGTTGTTGATCGTCGCCCACGACTTCTTCGCGTCCGCGCCAACCCAGTTGATAGACTTCAGGAACGCGACTACGTGACCGACCTTAAGATCGTGCTCTTTCATGAGGTCGGCGAGCGGCGGCGCGGCAGGCTCTTCCATCTCGCTCGGCGGCGCGTCCGGTCCTTTCATCCCTTGTATCTCGGCCTTGCGCTCGTCGCTCTGCTCACTCAACCAGTCAACGAACTTGTCAATGAACTTGTCCATGTCGCTCATAATCTTTGCCTTGATTGCGTCGCTCACCATCTCAAGAATAGCCATGACCGGAACGCCCTTCGCCTTCTCGGCGTCCACCCATCCCTTGTCAATGGCGTAGTGGCAGAACTCGCCGACCTGTATGCCGCCTTCGACAAGTGCCGCCGCGAAGTCGGGCGTCTCACGCTCTTCGCTCTCGGTGTTGGCGGGCGTGTCGGCACGGGTCATACCTTTGAAAATGGTTTTCGCATACTCATTGTTGAATTGAAAGCCTGCGGCCTTAATGGGCGGGTGCGTGTCGTGGACAACGGGTGGGTTTTCCCCAAGTTTATCGACCGCTTTGTCCAGTCCGTCTCGCAACTCTTCACTCTCTTCTCTCTCGGTGTTGGCGGGCGTGTCGATGGCGGGCGCAGCATCCGGCTTGATAGCCAACGGTGCGAGCGGCGGCTCCTTAAACAACGGCTTCGCCTCACCAGCCACAGGCACCGGCGCGAACACATCCTCCTTCACTTCGTGCTCGTCGTAGTGGCCCGCGAACAACTCTGGCACGTAACTTCTCAAGAACGTGGTCACGCACCGAGCGAACAGCATGTTCTTCGGCATCTTTGTCCAGCCGCCGCCGCTCTTTATCAGTCCCGCCGTCTTCGCCTCCTCGATGTCATAATCAAAGTCGGTGACCTTGTCGCGCCACGTAAACTTGATGCAGCAACGCGTCACGCTCCGCTCGATCACGTCGAACTCGCCGCCCGCCTCCACGAACTTCGCCAGCATCGCATCGGCCCGCATACTCAACTTGCCGTCAATCATGTGGTACGTCTGTGAGAATTGGATCGGCGTGATGCGTTCGATGATGCAGGTCATCGCCAGAATCTTGGCTTGCTCGTGAGTTTTGCAGCCGAACATTTGGCTGGACGCCATCCATTTACCGAGTTGGTCCGCCGCCTCAAGACTCGCCGCTATCGGATTCGTCAATGCCATCTCGCCGCCGCCGTTAGTTGTCTGTAGTGCTGTGCTCATACCGTGCTTCCTTCTCTTTGGGTTGGTCTATTATCAAGTCTTCTGATGCGATTATCAGTTTAAGTGACTTACCGCTTCTTTTGTACTCAGGTTCCGAACTGTAACCCCTATCGCTCAGCACCTCGGCGTTAGACAACAGATCCAGTGTGTCTGCGTTTGCTTCCAGTGCTATTACTTGATCAATGATTACCTTCATACCGTCATTCTCCTTTTGCTTTGGGTTCGACCACTCCCCGCCCTTTACACTTCGGGCAATCAACAAGAGGCTTATTAATCTCTTCCATTAGATCAGCAAGGAACTTGTCGATGTTTTTCTTTAAGTCTTCATGGTCTGTGCCCGTGAACCCCTTTATCGGAGTGTATCCCTTATAGTTGTCCTTGGAATTAGTCATCTCGAACGCAATAATTTCTCTGTCTGCTCTGTATGTGGTGTGCATTTTTCGCCGTTTCGTCTTCTTGAAAGCGTTGAGATCAATTGCATACGCTTCGTCTTGCGTCAGTTTAATAACCTTCTTTACGGTGAAGCAGAAGTTATAGTCAGACGTAATCTTCGCCCATTCTGGATCAATGTTTCTACTGACATGTTCCCTTATGATTTTATAGCTTTGTTCTGAAGTGAGCCTGCACGGCAGCGTTGGCAGCACGGGTTGCGGGAAGAGCAGCCTATCCATAAGTTGATGGTTTGCTTCCTGCTCTGTAATCTGTACCGTGCCGTCACTCCGCCATTGCGTCCGCTGGACAGGATAAGAGAATCCGTTAATCTCTTTTAGTTCATCAATGTCAATGCGCTGGTCTATTTCAAAGTCAATGGTTTCCCACTTCCCTTTCACAACATCATGCAGCAACGAATACAGAGACTGGAGATGTCTGTACTCATCCTTCCATATCCACTCGTAGTCTTCTTTTACGGCCACTTCATCTCTTGCAAATGACGCAGGAATTTTGTCCGAAACCATTGCTGGATCTGTTGTCTCATATCGGTGGTTGACGAACGTGTCCGATCCCTTTTTTTGAATCTTGGATGGAACGGCATCAATCCTCGACCAGTTTTCATGAAACGATGGTTTCGGCATCTTCCCGTTTATCTTGTATGCGCTCATAGCATTGTATCGGTTGTAAGAATCTGTTCTTTCTCTCGACACGAACACACCGTTCTTTGTGACTATTAGTGCTATTTTAATTTTGTCACTCACCGTCATTCTCCTTCTTCTTGTGTATACCATACTGGAAATGGAGCGCATTCTCGCAGTTTATTCATCATGCATGGGTGCCGCAGTTTGCGGAGCATTTTCGCTTCAATTTGTCTAATACGTTCGCGCGACCCTCCTAATTCTTTTGCTGTTCCTGCGAGTGTTTTATGTTCGTAAAAACGCTTAACCGCTACCTCTCTTTCTCTTTCCGGTAATTTTTCCAGCAAGTCAATAATTGCTCTTGCCGTTTCCTTCCGCAAACATTCCGTAAGCGGCGTTCGTCCATCTGTTTCTTCGTCTGTCATAATATTGCCGCCCTTCCCTTCAGGCCAACGAAAGGATTAGAAACGAAACCTTCCGGGTCAGGCGGCGGTGTTGTTAATCTTCTTTTGCTTTCGGTTCGAAGTTGTAGACATACGTTGCTTTCATGAGCTGCGCCCGAAGGTCTTCATCCGTCAGGTGCATCGCGTGTGCCTTGTTCCTTAATTTCCAGAAGAGTTTTTCCTTTTCGAGATCCGTATTCGCTTGCTCCCTTTTCTTCGTTTCCGCGTCCAGCCTTTCCTTCAAGTGCTCGCCAAACTTTTCTTCGTTGTCTTGCAGCGTCAGGTTTTCGTCTTTGATGACGTTCAGAATGGGCGACTCGTCTGATTCCACGTAGGTTGCTGGCGCATTGTAGCCTTTGCGAGCAACGACCCGCGCATTCGTGATTGCGTACAAAACTTCCGGCGTGGCTTCGACTGCTAATACCTGCTCAATAATTACTTTCATGGTTCTCCTTGTTGTGAGTTATTCTTCATTTCATACGTTATCTTCTCAACCAAATCCCAACCGTCTTCCCAGTTCCACTGGCGCAGCCGCCAATCGTGCGTGCTGCAGTCCGGCTTCGTCGCGTGTACGTGATACCACTGGAACTGCCCGTTGTGCTCGCCTTCCGGCCAGATCACGAACGAGGTAGTCGCGCCGCCCGCGCCGAGTTCCATCGTCACGATGTCGCTCTCTTTCACGTCGGCGGTTAGCGCGAGGAGGTCAGTGTCGGTGGTCGTTTGCGCGGCTTCTGTCATTTCTTACGCCTCTTGCGCGGTCTCTTGGTTTTCCAGCATAAAGCATATTCAAGCGCTCCGTCTCCATACGCATCGCTATCTGCACATTGATGCCAGCCGTCATGTTTTTCAATTTTATCGCATTGCCATTCATGTTCGCCAATCCATATCACGTTTTGACATTGCTTCATAATTCTTGTCTTCTATTCGGTTAGGGATTCGCCGTTCAAAAACTCTTCGTAAGTAATAGCAGTACCATAGGGACCACAATTCAAAATGAAGGTTCCTTTAGACAGCGTTACACTTCTAACACCTTTGCGTAATTTCCGTTTTACAAATGGTGTGTATTCAGTTTTACGGCAACCAGTTCCGTCGCAGTTAAGGCATATTACAGCAGTGCCTTTGGGCTCTGCGAAACCAACATAGAGTCCTGTGCCGCCGCAAGATTTACATTCACTTTCTATTATCATGATCTCCTTCATCATATCGTCTGCCCCGCCCGGATCTTCTTCAGCATCTCGATGGCTTCCACCCGCGATTTCGAGAGGAAGACGGCTCGCTTATCAATCAGTACGCGGAACATAGGCTTGCCCATGCGCATGACCAGTTGGATATCGTTGGAGGTAGGCGTAGTTTCAGATGGTTCCATTTTAATCCTTTCGCTTGTGGTTGCTACTTGCCGGATGCTTTTTGTACAGGAGCTATGATGTCGCTTTCGATTATCACGTCTTTATCTAAGTGCGGGAATGGCCACCAGAATTGAAAGATCATTTTCTGTTCGTACTTAGTTATGCATCTGGCTTTGATTGTGCTGAAGCCATAGTGGATGTAGTACCTCTCGCCAATTGAAACGTCTTCAGCTTTCATGGTTATCCTTTCGTGTATGGTGGCTACTTGCCGGATGCTTTTGATATCCTGCCGACAATGCCCGCGAGCACCAGCGCGGCGCACCACGTCTTAAACGTGTACGCTATCGCCAGCCCGAACAACGTGTTGAGCGCCCAGATGCCCGCAATCGGGCCGAAAACGAGTGCCAATACGGCTATGGCAATGAGTAGTATGAGTTTCGTCATGTGTTTTTCCTTTCGTTTGTGGTTGTGGCTATGATGCCTTCTCCGCTTCCATTATGTAATCCACGACAGATTCGCTCCAACCATCAATATGAGTCCATGCGCCATAGCCGATACCGTTCGCGGCTGATGCTACATTGATAAGATAGTGCTGCTTGCCCCACATCCTGCAATGTAAGGCGGAACGCTTCGGATCGTGATCACAATCTTGTTCGTCTGTTATGACTATAATGCGGTCAGCCTTTTTTTCCTGCTCCCATACATAATCCATAACTTGTTTCAGAAAGATACCGCCGCCGCCCAAAGGCCGACACATAGCGTAGATTGCATCTCTCAATGCAAAGCCGTGCCTCGGCGGAACTTCTTTCGTCGCATGTATCTCGCTTCTGTCGCTTCCAGCCGTAGCATAGATCCGCGAGGTTTCCGTCAACCCTCTAACAATCATCGCCATTGAACACGCAACGTCGGCGCGAGTTAATTCTGATTTAACAGACAGCGGAGCGTTATACATGCTTCCCGAAACATCGACAATGAATACCGTCTTGCCTGACAGTTTCTTTTGCTGTGAAAGAGACTTCATCATCGACTCTTCGAGCGCATCCTCGTAATGCGGCCCGTGTTTCGCCGCCGTGATAAATCTGAAAGGCAGAACACGGCTCATGTTGGCTGACGATATGCCATAACGAATAACGGACTCCGCGACACCCGCCTGTTCCATGTTTCGTATATTGCGCAACATCGCCAACCCGCCCAGCTTGCCGTCTTTTATCAGTCGCTCAAACGTCTTGCGCTTGTCCGCGCCACCGGAAAGATTGACCTCCCATGTATCGGGTGACTCCAGTTCATTCTCGGCGAGCTTCTTCCATGTCGCAGCTTGCTCTTCATCGTTCGGCTTCGGATGACAGATAAACATCACGTCACGCAGTTTGATATCGCGGTCGCGGTTGTATTTAGCCAAGCTGTACGCATTGAACTTCTTAAACGCGTCGGCCAGTCCGCGCTTCACGGATGCCGCCACCGGACAACGCCCGTCGGCCCAGTAGATCGCCAAAAACTCGCAAAGCTCGTCGGGCCGCTGGATAATGTCAAGCAGCGTGTGCTGCACGTTCCAACCCTGCCGAGCCATCTCGCGCGCCAACAGCAGCGGGACGTGGCGCAGGTGCATTTTGTTGCGTGCTTCCGATGTAATTGCAACGCATTTTTCGTGGCCTACTTTCGGCACCAGCTCTTTAATGCGGTCAGCGATGCTTTGGCCGTCCTCGTAGAATTGCTTTTCCCACAGCATGCACGCCATTACGGTTCGGCGGAGCTGTTGTTCGGGCGAGAGGCGTTCGGCTTGCCCGCCTTCGTGTGTCTGGACACCCGTGTCGGCGCGCTTTTTATTCAAACTGGACATGTTAACCCTTTCGTTTAGAGCGAGGATGGGCCGGACTCGAACCGACATCACTCTATTATCTCTAGAAGTAACTGCAACCTACACCACGTTGCCGGGAACAGTCGGCTTCAGTACGTTAGCGCTTTACCAATTAAGCTACCATCCTCATTATTTGTTTTGGGGGAAGGGACGGGATTTGAACCCGTAACCTATAGTTCCATGATGTAACCGTTATCTGCGCCATGTTGCCAGGAACAAATCGATATCGGTACAATACTATTGCTCTACCAGTTGAGCTACCCCTCCCATTAAACGGGCGAGAACAAACAACAACAGCAAGATTTCTCCGATAGAAGTAGCTGTCATCTTCACTACGCCGCACATCGTAAAGAGCGAGAACAAGCAACGACAGGTTTGTTTCTTTTTAAGAGAAGTATCTGTCATCTTCACTACGCTCAAATTCATTACAATCCTAGTTTCAACGGTTTCTACTATATGATTGAAGCCGTATGTGTACTATCGTACACGCGCCACCCTACAAATAGCCCACGCGCCACTACGCGCCCCCTAAAACGGATTCTGAGACAGCCTGTACACCCGCCTGACCCGTTTTGAGCCATATTTGCTCCTCGTCGGCGGCAATTGGGCACTTTTGGTAGTGGGTCTGCGCTCGCGCCACCTTGGCATTACCCCATGCGTTCTTGCAATGACGGCTGCAAAATCTCGCGCTCGACCGGTTGACCAAAAACTCGTTGCCGCACTCTCTGCATTTTCGCGTTACTTGTGGCTTTGCTTCCCTCATGATTGGTATACCGTATCATATGCTTCAATCGGGTGTCAAGCGTTTATATCAACTTTCTTCGCTTTTTCTTTCGCCGCCTTGGTTCAGCAGTTCCGGGTTGGCGTATATGTTGCCGATCACAAGCATCATCCTTTGGTCTTTCATTGGGATTACGGTGTGCTGCCAATAGTCGCTTTTGCCGCAAGAACACTTCTTTTGCCACCCATATTTCCATGCTGCATTATGCCAACGGATACATATCCGAATGGTTTTAGGTTTATGGCCCTCGTAAAATCGCTCAGGTTTAAAATCGACAATATCGTCTTCGTAGATCAGTTTTCCTTTGCGATCAAAGAGTCCGGTGCTTTGCATGAAGACAACGTCATCGGTCACATCCGTCGTATCGTATTCGAGGCGCAGCCTTCCGTCGGCGTACAGTCGCGGCATAGCTGAGTCGTACTCCTCGGTCATCATCTCTTTGAGTAGCGGATTCCAACATCTGAATTTCATCCTGTTATTCATGCCTTCACCTTCTTCGCCTTCGCCGCCTTGTTCCGCGCCCGCGCAATCACGCTCGCCGCCTGGTTCTTACGCGCCCGCTCGCTCGTCATCTTCAGCCCGCCCAGCCGACCGGCACGCCTGCCCTTCTCCCGCATGATCGCTCGGATGTCGAGGATCGCGCCGCAAGCATGGCATTTAATGGGTTCATCATTTTTCGGGGTTGGATTTGTTTTTGGAACGGGGTTGGTGTCGGCCACCGAAGCGGTGTCCTCCACGGCAACCTTCGGTTCGGGCAGGGCGCAACCCATCGGGCAGGTGTCCTGCGAGATCACGCCGCCGTTGTCCTCCGTCGTTACTATTCCACTGTCGCCGCATATATCACATTTGCTCATCGTCACTGTCCCCCTTTTCGTCATCGTCTTCGTTGTGTTCACTCCAGCCGCAGCCGCATTCAAGATGTTCGTCGGCCAGTGCCGCGCACCGCCGCCCGCAGTCAGGACACTTACCATACCGGCCTTCGCGCTCGTAGTGTTCGTCATCCTGCATTATAATTCTCCTTTCTCTGTTTCCTGCGCTCTGCTCCTGCATATTGAGGCAAGCTTGTCGTGGCGTTCAGCGTCTTTCCTTAATCGGTTCGCTTCCCTCCGGTGATACCCGGCATTCCACGAATACCTCTTATTGCTATTGGCTTTGACGAACTTGGCTTTACTAACTTCGGCGTGCTCTTTCTCCTTGCGGCGTTTATCGCACTCCGCGAGGGCTTCTTTTTCCGTGTCGAACAGCACGTCGGCATCGTAATAATACCGTCCAGACGAATATGTTGCTATCTTTCCAGTGCTGTCACTCTTGATGTCTCTGCTGGTGATTATTACCAGCCTTGGTGTTGAGACGTATTCCCATTCTTCTTTTATTCCAGTAGGAGGCAGGTATCCGTGGCTGCAAAAATCACAGGGCAGAGTAACCTGCTCATCGTTTCCCAGTATCAAAGTTACTTTCAGTTTTCCAAAGCATACGGGACACGGTTTTGACACGGATTGTACTCCGCAGTTTGCATGCCACACCTTTTCGCCGATGTCGTATATTCGTCGTTTCTTCTGTATTTCCGGTTTCATATCTCCATTTCTATCTGTTCGTCCAGTTTCCTCTGCACCACTCTCACCACCGGCGCAACCAGCCGCCGATTATGAATTGCGCAATCGCACATTAGCACGGGTTTCTCGCAGGTGTAGCACCAGCCGCAACGCCCGTGATCCCACTGTCCACCCTTTGAGCAATTCGCCATTTTCAAATCAACGGCGGTCGGCCTTATGCCCGTGCGCGTTGTGTATCGTTCGGCGGTTATCATCGCAACTCCTTCCACTGGTTCGCCATTGCATCCGCTATTCCCGCATAAGTCTTGCTCCGAATCGCCGCCCGTTCCGCGCTTGGCCCCAATTTGTTCTGACCGCTCGCAGTTTGATTCTCCCAAAATCCACATTTAGGAGTCTCCAGGACAACTGTACTTTCCAATTTTGGCAGGCCGCGCAACCATAGACAAGTCTTCTTGCTTTCCGCGTGGCCGAATTGCCAAGGCTGGATAATCTGATCCGGTTTCCGGTATTGTGTTGACATTATCCCCACCGGATTCTCTATTGCCACAAATTCCGCGCAACCCACAAACCGCATAAAGAAATCGATACTAGCCTGTTGTCTCCCATCGGCACGCTTGGCCGCAAACCAACGCGCACCCGATACGCATAGATCGGTACAAGGCGGAAATGCAATCACTCCGCGCCATGCACGGCTTTTAAGAATTGTCAATACATCGGCTTGGATATGCCATTCGGGTCTGGAACCGGAAGCCGGTTTGACGTCACAAGAGAAGGTTTCCACGCCTACGGCACGCATGGCCTTTGTGACGGCTTGGCTTTCTTCGCATGCAATCAAGACTGCCATTATGAGTTATCCTTCATCATCGCACCGCCCGCCACAACCAAACCAGCCCGCCCGCTACGAATCCCAATATGATTAGCAAGTCCATCGTTACCCCCATTTAACCCCGTGACGTTTTGCAGGCGCCCGCCCCATTGCAAGGCGCCGTGTGAGTGTGCCCGCCCTTAAACCGCCATTGCCCGAGTCGTAAACCCGTCGTCCGCTATTATCGGTATCAAATAATCCAGCGCACCTTGTATGCTTTTAAATCTGTGTGGCAACATTGACGGCGCGTACCAAGCAACCGGCATGCACTGCAAGCTGTACCGTTGTCCATCGTTCAAGATTTGATAACCGTAGTCTTTCAACAATCGGCGCATTTTGTTTTCGTACTTACTCATGGTTTCATTTCCCCTTCCCGCCCCGCAAAATTGCAAGGGCGGGCTTGTTGGCGTGCATTAACCGTGTATGGCCTTATTGTAAACAGGCCGCAACATGGCCCGAATGTGTTCCGCCGTGATTGTTTCGTCGTTCAGGATGTCCCCGACAAGTGTTTGATAGTAGCTGGCTGCAATTATTAGCCGTGCGTTCGCCGTGTCCCGGTGTGTCTGATGATTTACCGTTCCAACTCTTGCAACGACATCGTGTGCGCCGTGCGTGTTTGCGCGTTCAATTCTCCCGCCGTTGTTTATCCACGGCCCCGGTGTTTGCTTTGTGTTCTCGTTCATTGGCCCTATCCTTTCGCTTGTGTTGTGGCACGGTTCATATTAGGCGATTCTTTTGAGTCTGATTGTCGGGTTGAGTTGAGTATAGACGACCAGGCCGGAAAGCCTCAAATCCGTCAGCGCGTGATCGAATGACTCTTTTTCACGCTTGTCATATTTAATACTGTTCAATTCGATAGAACCACGGTTCGAAGTCTTCGCAAGTATCGCGTTTTGGTATCTTTCGATCATCTTGTAGCTTTTCATTGTCTCGCATCCTTTCGCTTGTGATTAATCTGTCCACGGCTTTTATTAGAGCAAACGACGTGCCAACTTGCGGCCCGCGCAGCAAAGAATAATCATCAGCCAAGCGTAAGTCACTGCATTGCAAGGCGCAAAGCAAGCAAAAAGAATAATCGCAGCATAGCAGACCGCACGGCAAAACGGCCAAAACTCTCTCACAGTTGCAAAACCGCGTCGCAAGTTCAAATAAATGAGAAAAGTCACTTGTACAGGAAAGCGTACAATGTGACCGTTTCGGTCACAGTCCGGGCGTACGACATCACGTACGGGAAAGTGTTACGTTCTGCGCAATTCGTAATACTCACTTGTTCAGACTTGACAAGGATGTGGCCGCTGGTGTATATTGCTCGCCATTAACCATGCCAAATACTTCTGAAGCACAACAAGCCGCAGCTCTCGACACGATGCCAGCAATCGCCCAGCTCGCAACGACTCTACCGTCCGATATCAAGCCGGAACACCGAAACGTCCTTGTTTACGCCGGTTTTAGCATCCCTTGCAAGCGGATCGCGGAATTGACAGGCTACGAATCAGGCTACGTCCGCAAGCTTATCATGCAGTATCATAGGTACGTGGCCGAAATTAAACAGTTTCAAACACTCTACGTCAAAGAACAAGCGAATGGCGGGCTTATGCTCGGAGTGGAATTGTTTATCGAAACTCTCGTCAACATCAAAAAGAGCAAAGAAAAGCCCTGTACTACAAGGGAATTGAAAGAAATATCAAGCGCAGTCAACGGTATCATGCTCGTGGCCAAGAAGCTTGACGAAACCGGCACCGGGACTGGCAACCATAGCGCAGCATCCATCCAGCGTGACGCAAAATCGGCCTTGAAGGCCCTTGAATGCATCGACCTGGACGGTAACGAGGTAGTCCCAAACGGTAATACCACTTGCGACGCGCCCGATAAACCGCAACTTGACCCCGATGACAAGCAGTGTGGCATAGATACAACTACCACCACGCCAGCTACTTAACCCATGCCGCCCGCCACAACTCACAGCCCAACGTCGCATAATACTCATTAAGTCTACTCATGCATCCACCTTGCACAGCAACAGGTTACGACATGCTCGCACTTATTGACAGCCGCGGCAGTGCTAAGGAGTCGGGCACGCATGATGGTCACGCGGCACAGGCGCGCAAGATTGACGCGTGCAGGCGCGGACCTTGTACACGCAAGAAGAGACCCGCCGCCCCACCCCCTGGGCCCGGCCTCCTGTCGTATAGGATTGTTCCCCCAACACGCGGGAGGTTGTAACTTTCATTTTGCGTAAATCGTTCACTGTTCGTTCATTTTCTTTCTTGTAATTTATTGATCGTGTTCGGGGTGACCGTATGCCGTTCGTTCCGTTCACCCCTAAAGGGGTGGTGAACGGTGAACGATCGGTTAATACATTCGGGTTCACCGTGCAGTGAACGCGGAATGAACGGAGTGAACGATTGGTGAACGATTGGGTTATTCACATGAGGTTGGCTATGTTATTTGCGGCCCCGTCGATGATGGTTTCGATGTCCGCGCTGAGTCCTCCGATTGCGGCTGCGACGGTGAGCATTGCCGCCGCTTCGTTTGACAGTTTTTCTCTGGTTACCTCTTCGTGCTCCGCCTGGATTCCGTACATGGTTTGCGTGATGTATTCAGGGTCGGTCATGGTGTTCTCCTTTATTATTTTTTCCTCGCTTCTTTGAGTTCTTCTGGGTAACTATTTGAGACTTGAGTTTTTGAGCAGCCGACGGCTTCTGCTATATTGGCGTATGACATGGACGGGTGGAGCGTAGCCATTTCGATGATTTCGTCGCGATATTTGGACTTTGACGGTTTGTCTTGGTCGTCCGCGACGGTCCAGAACGGTGTTTTCAGGCTGTTTGAGTGCTGTATATACATGGATCTGATGATTTGGTTGGGATTATCTTCGGCGGTCAGGCCGTTTCGCTCGGCGTTTTTGCCGAAAACCAGCTCGAATCGGTTGATTTCTTCGCCGACGGTGTAGATTTCTGCGGAAGTCCGCGCCCAGTTGGCCAGGGTGGACGTGCCGGACGCGGCGTAGACGGATTCGCGCGAGTTTCTGGTACCGTTGGTTGTCTGTTTTTGCGGTTTATTTGAGTGTGCTACCAGTAAAAGGCCGATGTTATGCTTGACGATGACGGCGTTTATAGGGCGCATCCACGACAGGAACGACGATGAACTGTTCATGTCCGCGCCGCCGATATAGTTCTGATACGGGTCGATTACGACCAGAACCGGCTCTTCTGCGTCAACTACTTCAGCGAACCAGACGGCGAAATCGTCGGCATCTTGGCCGTAATTGTGATGTATTGCGAGATTTTTGTCCAATAATTTTTCATCGCCGCCGATGTAATCGCAGATGGAAAGGAAGTCACGTTTGAGCGTTTCCACGTCGTTTTCGGCTTGGATATACACGACGCGTTGCGGATGCGGGACGGGTATACAGCCTAATATGTTGATGCCTGTGGCGATGGATATGACGATTTGTTCGGCGAATATGGACTTGCCGACGCCCGTGCCGCCGGTTATGAGACAGGACGCGCCGCGCCGGAGCCAGCCGGTGCCTGCCAGATAGTTGTCTGGATTTGGAACGAAGTTCTTGAGATCGCTGAACGTGTATCGCGGGAATTTGTTGTTGTTCTTTTTGAGTTCGTTGAGTTTTCGTATCCGCTTCAGTCCGTTTGTAAACTCTTCGCGTGTTGGCCTGTCCACTTTGATGTCTGGATCTGTGAATCCTTTTTCGAGTTCTTCTGGGTTGAAGTCGGTGGCTGTAGGCATGAATGTGCTCCTGACGGGAAAAGAAAATGCGCGCCGCATCGTGCTTGAGATGAATAGACACGCCTGAACGGCAGAGAATTCACACGAGGGGCGCGCAAAATGAATACAATTGAATGTTTTCTACTCATCTCGCGGCCGACATTACCACCGCCGCGAGCTGGTGTCAAGCGGAAATTATGATTTCTTCTTCTTTCTGAGTTCTTTGTCCTGCGCTTTCCACGCTTTGAGTAGTGGCGGGGTGATAACTTGCAAGAAGTCTGCGGTACAGGCGCATGCTTCCGTGAATTGCTGGTGGTTCAATACGAATAGCCGGTGCGCGGTGCAGAAATGCCAACTGTGCGCATTTTCATATGCTTGCAGGTGTTCGGTCATGGTATATTCGAATGCTTCGTGCAACGCTGCCGCGAGCACTTGGCTCCATTTTTCATCAATACCGATGACGACTTCGATATAGCGGCGTTCAGCGTTTGGCCATGTAGCGGATGCGCTGGAACTTTCCCCGGTCTGCGTGTACACAACCGCGGGCTGTCCGTCGAGCAGGCATTCGCAGAGTTTCTTTTTCATGCCGCGCCGCCTTTCGCCCTGAACCATCTCAGTCTGCATCCGCCGTCGAATACTGCGCGTCTGAGTTCGTCGTGCTCTTCTTCTGTAAGGTCTAAGATGATGTCGCCCGACAATTCTAGTATCGTTTGGTTTCGTGGCGTTCTGCTTATTTTTGTGTTCTCTATGGAAAGCGTTATTGATATTAGTTCGTTCATGCCGCGCCGCCTTCCTTATAGGGCGTATTACGCATCCACCATGCGACCGCTTCCAGTTCCTCGGCTGTGAAGCTACAGTTAAGGCAGGCGTCAATGTGCCCCGGCGTCCATGCGATGTAGCGTCCTAGATTGTACAGGCTTCCGTCGTCGCGGATGCTGTCTTTTAAGATTTCCCGTGCTCCTTGTTTGTCCATGCTCGCTTCCGTGCCGCCTTCCTTCATTTCGCCGCCCAATTGTAATCCTTTGATGATTGCTTTGGTTGAATCTATTTGTGTGAAGGTGCCGACGTTGACGCGGCGCCACGACTTCTCGTCGCCGCCGTAGCCGAACGGACACGCGCCGATAATCATCCAAAACCCGTAGTCGTGTTTGAACATACGGACGGACATATTGAGGTTGTCGAACAGGTTCATCCATGTCGTCTCGTAGCCGTGCTCCCAGTCGTCCATATTTTCTTTGCACCAAGCGTCGAGAGTCACAGCCCGCTCCTTTCGTTCCATGCGGCGATGGCTTTCTCTGGTGTGTCTAGGGAAGCCGGACCGTGCGACATGCAATCATTACAAAAAACATAGTATAGCGGGCCGTTTTTGTCCACATGCAGATCGATGTTGGTTTCGCAGAATGGACATGGTTTTAACTCCGTCTCCTCCATCGACTTCCGCCCGAGCGCGTAGCCGGCGTGCCAGGCGTCGCGCATTATCGTCTTCTTGTATTCATTGTGCGAATGAAACTCGTTAGGGTTAGCAGGCTTCGTGTATTCAAAATACCATTCGTCGAATGTCATACCGCTCCTTTCACTTCTCGTCTGGCAGCACTCGCAACTCCGAAACCAGCGCATCGAAATACGACGCCTGCGTCTCGCTGAACTTGTTGAACGTGCGTGCCTCGAAGTAGGGTTGCAATAATCCTAGCGTTGCGATTATTAGTAAGAGAAGCGCAATTGCCGTGATCATTATTTTATCCATCTTTTTGTCGTTCATACCGCTCCAAAGAAAAACGCGCCCGTTGTCAGGGAATGGCGGTAGCCTAGAAGGCAGCGAACTGACGCGGGGCGCGAGAGTGTTTTAGTATCCGTCATTCCGCGAGCATGATTGCATATGCGGCGGTGGGTGTCAACCACAAAAAATTCGGTACTTGACAACCGCTCGGCGACTCTGGTAGTCTTCGCGGCATGAAACTAACTAATCCTAGCATCAAATTAAGTTTGCCAAAGAACACGGAGAATAATTATGACACTACCACGCCGCTCATTTCTCAAGTCGTTACTCGCGCTGCCTGTTTTTTCTTTGCTGGGGATGAAGAAGTCGCAGCAGTTACCGTCTGAATCTAATCCTGAAAAATGGCCCAAAAAAGGTGGAATAGGAATGGTGATTAGGATTATTGATCACCGTAAGGATTTTCCAACCATGTACAGGTCTTCTTGGATTTTGGATGAAGATATACAGCACGAGCGAAAGGGTTGGACTTCTGAAAAAAGGACTCAAATGGGCATGGGGTATATGAAGGCCGCATGTCGGAAAGTCAATTACTTACTGGGCGACTATGACGAAGGGCGTTTTTAGTGCAGTACACCATTCCTATTGGTGGTCAGTGGCGCACGACGTCCGACAAGCAGATCGCCGGGATGCACAAGAACAAGCGTCTCGTCGAAGACGCCATCACGATCGAAGAGCGGATCGCCAAGTACGAACAGAATCCGCTGGCCTTCTACCTGCCGCACGGTTACGAGTGGTCGTCCAAGGAGCGCGTGATTGGGACCGACGCGTTTTCCATGCCGCCGTCGCACTACGATAAGAAGCACGGCAACGACGGCCGGGCATTTATCAACGATTATACGCATGATGTCGCCATGCTCGTTGCGGCTAGCCAGACAGGAAAGACGTGGGCCGGAACAGCTTACACAGGATTCCGCGTCTGCCGCTGTGATCCGACGTGGACATGCTTCACTGAACACGGCATCACTTATCCCGAATGGACCGGCCCGAAGATATGGGTGGTGGCGTCCTACTCTTGGCCGAACGTGACGACGCTCTGGAACACGTACAGGAATCTGCTGCCGCGTGCTGAACTGGGTCAATACGCTCCCAATTGGGGCAAATACCCTGGGGAAACAGGCGCAGCCAAAAACCTGACCTTTGGTGATGGACGCCCGAAATCTATTGATTTGGTGGTGTCCGGGTCCAAACTCATATTCCTATGCTACTCACAAGCGTTGTTCATGTGGGAAGGATTCAAAGCTGGTGGCCTGCACGCGGACGAGCAGATCGACAAGGATAAGTTCGTGAGCTGGTCGCGCGGGACGAATACCATGGGCGATTACACGCCGTGTTGCATGACGCTTACGGGCTACACGCTGCCGGAAAGGCCGGATACAGGCGCACAGGGCTGGGTCAAGCGCGAGCTTTACGACGGCACCAACACTCGCGGCAAGTCCGTGGCTCGCTACCATATGAGCATTGCGTCCGTGCCAGAAGCCATCATTTCCAAGAAGAAGAAGAAGGAGCGGTGGGACGAATGGGCGAATCCGGCGATCATGCGCACGGAGAAGGATGAACGCGCTGCGGTCGCCCGGTACTGGGGCGGCTGGGAACAGGGCAGCGGCCTGCTATTCGAGGAGTGGCAACGGTCGGTTCACGTCATCAATCCGCTCTGGGAAGATGACAAGACGCCTCGCAACTTCACGAAGTGGCGTGTGATCGACTACGGCGATACGTCGGTGACTTGCTGTCTGTGGTTCGCCGTCGCGCCGAGCGGAATCGCTTTCCTTTATAGGTGCTACTATGAGAAGGGCAAATTGATAGCCGATAGCGCGAAGGATATCATAGAGATGTCGCACAACAAGCAGGTGCCGATAGATCAGCTGGTGGACGAGCGCACGGGCAACGTCTATGACCAGTACTATGAAGAGCAGTGCGGCGAGCAAATTTACACAACGCTCTTGGATTCAAGGTGTTGCGCCAAACGCCAGCAGGGACAGACCCTTGAGGAAATCTTCGGGCGGTACGGGTTGGAGGTCATCCCGGCCTGCGGCCAGACCAACCAGATCCAGCTTCCGCGTTTCAAGGATTGGCTCCGCGTAGACTACAGGCAGTCGCATATTTCCAAGATCAATCCTGACGGGACGCCGTGCGCGGGCGGCTCCAGGTTGTATTTCTTCGATGGCAAAGCGGAAAGCGTTGTCATGGAACTGGAGTCCTTGCAGCAAGATCCGATAGATCCGTTCAAGATCAACCGCCGTCAGTCTCATCATAGCGTCGATTGCCTCAAGTACTGGGCGAGTGATGATCCTCAGTATTTCGGCGATATCCTCAAAGAAGAATCTCACGAGCCAACGCGCTCTAACGTAGCACCTTACACGGGCTACTGAAATAATCGCTTGACATAAACCACAGAAAGGGGCAGAATCCGCGCCGAACATTCAGTTTGTATTGAACGTTTAGAACGTATTAAACAATATGGTCGCAACTTCTGAAAAACGAGAACCGACTTTTAGGCCACTGGCATACGGTGGTCACGCACTCTATTGCCGCAAATGTATCAAAGGTACACAGGTAGCGGACGATCCAATGGAGCGCGAGATTGGCGGCATCCGCCTACCGCACGAATACATCAACGGCCAGAACGACAAGTTGAGCGAAGGCTTTTGGATGGAAGTGCTTGCGAAAGGACCGAAGGTCGGGACGCCGTGCTCGAAGAAGCATCAGAAGGTTCACGGGCGTGCGCGTTGGTTTGGCGATGATTACGAAGTAGGCGACTTGCTGCTGTGTCCGAACATGCATCCGACAGGGGTAAAGAGTGTTACGCACTCCAAGGACTTGTTCTTGATAGAAGAGTCCGTGCCCGTGGTGCTTTGGAAAGGTGAAGACGATGGGTGATGGCACTGATTTAGCGCAGATTCCTGATGGTAGCGTGGCGCCTGAAGTTGGGACGTTGCCGGATTACTACGGTGAAATCAATAATCTCGCGGGTGACGAAGAGCTGGCGAAGAAGGTTCTCGGCTGGGTTGGTACTCAGTTCGAGCATTTCAGTAACCAGGAAGCGCGGTGTAACTTCACTGACACCGATGGCGTGATGGACACCGCCGACAAGATGTACCGCGTATCCCTGAACAAAGACACCAGCAGCGCACAGTACCAGGACTCACTCTCCGACGTAGCTTCCACGATGTTCTTCCGGCAGACGCGGGCGGTAACTGCCGGTGAAACGCAGGTCTTCTTCGGCACGGGCGAATTGCCAGCGCGTTACGAGCCGATGCAGGACACCAATGAATACACAGCGGAAGACGGCAAGGAGATCGCCGAACAGCAGAACCTGCTGGAGCAGTACACCTTTGACAATGATGACCGCGTTCCGAATCTGAAACGCACGATCCTCTTCAACAACAAGTACGGGCAGTACATGCTTTCCGTTGAGTGGAATCGCGTTGTTGAGCAGAAGACCGAGCGCATTCCGATTGAATGGGAAGTAGACGAAGAGGGTGTGCAGGGTGCGCCGATCAAATTCAAGTTTGAAACCGTTGAACGCGTCACCAAGGATCTTCCGTCGCTGTACATCCATGACCTGAAGGATTGCTATTTCGACGCTCAGATTGGCGACATGAATATACAGCGGTGCTTTATCAAGTTCGATCAGGTCGGTTATGAGTCGCTCGCGCTGGAGCAGGCAAGCGGCCAGATCATGAATCTGAAGAACGTGACGAACGCGCAGCTCTATCGCAACGAGCCGGGGACCGCCGAAACGCTTGAGAACAGGACAACGAACGCGGGCGAGTCGTCTAATCCTGAGACTACCGGATTGCTTAAACGGTTTCACGCTTGGTGCCGCATCCCAGTGAAAGAGACTGGTCAAGGCACGGGCGAGTGGGATTGGGTGAAGAACGCCGCGCAGCTTTACTGGTGTACTTTTATGGGTGAGATCAACGGCGGCGCGGTTTGCACGCGGATGATCAAGAATCCGTATCATCACGGCGAGCTTCCTTACAAGTTGATTCACGCGTTGGACGACGACAAGGGCGCGTACCACATGTCACCTGCGTCTATCCTGACTCCGAACTATTGGCAGGCGACCACTAATATCAATCAGGCTATCGACAACGTGACGCTGCGTAATCGCCAGCCATACATCACCGACGGGCTGATACTCACACCTGACCTGACGTTCAAGGCAAACAAGTTGATCAAGACAGCGCGTGGCGTAAAACTTGAGCCGATCACGGTTCCAGACACGACTAAGATAACTCTTCTGATGCAGGAGTTCATTGAGCGCGATTCTGACAAGACCACGGGCGCGGACAAGCCTATCACGGGCGAGGCACTCGGAAGCCGCACAAGCGCGACCGAAGCCAAGAACGTTTTCGATCAGGCCGCAAAGCCGCTGGTAGCGAAGGCAACCTACACCGCTGACCAGATCTTTCCTTGGATGTATCGGCTCGATGCCGCGCTCTGGCGTCAGTACGGCGACCCGAAGAAGGTCATAACCATCACGCACAACAACATGATTCATGAGATCAAGCCTGCCGAACTGTGGGGGCCGCTCAAGGTCAAGGTCACGGCCATAACCAATTTCGAAAACAACACGCTCCGCCGTCAGGAGATAAACTCGTTTCTCGGCACCTCGTATCCGCAGGCCGCCGAGCAGATGGGCGAATCTGGCAAGCGCGTATTCTGGCGCGAAGTCTTTACGACGTTCGGTTTCGACCGCGTCAATGAGATATTCCCTGCCGACGGCGACTATGATGCACGGCACATTGCGATCAATGAGAATCACGACATAATCATAGTGGGCGTCCCAGATGAACCGCGACCTGACGAGAATCACGCAGCGCATCTCGCCGTCCACGAACCTGCGATGCGGCAGTACGAATTGCTGCCTGACGCTGATAGTGATCCTGAGCGAATGCGGATGATGCGCAATCACATCCAGATTCACAAGGACATGCAGCAGCAGAGCGAATCGCAGGCGCAGCAGCTGACGCCGCAGCCAGAGGGTGGCGCGGAAGCACCGCCGCAGGAAGCGGGCGCGGGCGGACTTGTAGGTGAAGTGACTGGCGAACGTATCGCCGCAGAGGAGGGTGCAGCCGTTGCTTAAAACCGTACCAATAGGGACTCTTAATTTCACGAAGACTCAGATGGCAGATCTAAGATCAACCTTCAAGAGCGAAGGCTACAAACTGTTGGAGATGATACGGGCCGACACGCAGCAACAGGAAGTTGACAGGGTTATAGGAACTCCATCAGCCAGCCTTGAAAGCTTCAAGCAGTTGCAGGGCGTTTATGGTTTGGTAGAAGCGTTGAAAACTTTACCGGAACAGATCGAACAACTCTGGGAAGAAGAATTTAAAGGTGACAACGACGGCACACCGGCATGACGCTGGCCCTGAGTAGTCAACAAGTAGAGGATTAACAGCATGGCACAGGAAACAGTCGTAGACGACCTTCTGGCTCAAGCTGACGGAACTCAGCCGCCCGCAGATGCGGATACACCGGATGATTTCTTTGTTGGAACGTATCGCACAAGGGAGGATGCAGAGAAGGGAAATACAGAGAAGGACGAGACAATCAATCGTCTCAAGAGCGAACGGGATAAAGCCACAGCCGAAGCAGAGCGCGTTAGAAACGACCTGCTCGAAAAACTCGCGGCTAATGCTACGAGCAATGGTACAACCCAGCAGAAGCAGAAATCACAGGACGAGATCAATGCCCAGATCGATAAGCTCGCAGAGCAGATCGACGAAGGCGGCGGGAAAGCTGTGTTGGATGTGCTGGGAGCCTATGTTCAAGATGTCGAAGAGTCGTTGAACTCCAAGTACGAAAAGTCCTTGGAAGACATCAAGGCTCAACTCGGTGGCGTTGTTCAAACTGTACAGGAAAGAGATCCTGATTATGTCGCTCGCAAGGAGACGGTTGCCCAACTGGAAAAGATGGGTCTGGACAGGTCAACGGCGATGGAAGTCGCCAAATTGGTAAAGCCCGAAATAGAACAGCCTTCGCGACCAATGATCGCCGGGAACACGGCAGGTATACCCGCGCCGTCCGGTAATCAGTCGAAGCTCACACAGGAAACTGTGGGCGCACTTGAAGGTCTGGTCGGAAAACTTTCACCAGAGGAAACCGCAGCATTGTCGAGGAAGTCATAATGAACGAACAAAAATCATCTGTAATCCCAAAGGAATTGGTTGACGATATAAAGTTGGCCAAGATCGCTCAAGAGCGAAGACGTGAAGCTCCGCCCGTTACTATGACCTCCGTTGAGAGAAATCCACGGAAGGTAATGATAGAAACGTTTGCGCCGGAGTGCGTCGGACCGGACGCTACGCATCACGCCATGTTTGGCGATATAGAAAAATACAAGGAAAATATCCAAGCGGACGGGTATGAGCCTGTATTGAATAGGGGAGAGAGAGTAATGGGCGGGAAAGATCCGCTTTTGAAAATTCCACTGGACATACACGAAGAGAACAAAAGGCTCGCGCCTATGCTTTCTGAACATCGTCTGGGTGAAAAATCAGAAGAGGTCGCCGACAACTCTGGTGCTCTCAGTGAAAAAAGTGAAGTAATAAAATCAGGGACCGCTAGATTTGACGAAGTTAAGTCCGGTGGTCTTAAGGAGTATGACTGATGGCAGTTACAGAAAAGAAAAACATATGGTTATGGAAGGGACCGGGGAATGCACCGCCTGATATTCGCCCCTTTAAAATGGCTGCGAGTCAGGGCGTGCTGATGCCGGGTGCTCCAGTCGAGTTGAATGCAGACGGGCTTTGCGAATTGTCCGATACCGACGATATTACCATACTTGGTTACGTTATTGGTGTTGTTGATAAGTCAACTACATGGCCGCTTACCGCCGAACTGTCT
>Ga0207997_1000325_pt1 | contig 24386 bp, 76 predicted proteins | sample AntAceMetag02UKN_FD_184777 | JGI IMG/M metagenome (GOLD analysis project Ga0207997, IMG submission 184777) | Saline lake microbial communities from Ace Lake, Antarctica - Antarctic Ace Lake Metagenome 02UKN (SPAdes) (version 2) | ecosystem: Environmental > Aquatic > Non-marine Saline and... | reverse complement strand
TTTTTTGTTTAAAGTTAAACTTTCTTTCTCTTTTTGTATAGTAGATTCTTCCATATTGTTATTCGTTTATGTTAAAAGATAAACATATTTTATAAGGCTTATTGTTCATATAATTATTTTAAACGATACATTTATATACCCTTTATCCTACTTACTTATATGGTAAATGAAACACAAACGAAAAAAGTTTGGATTATGGAAATTCGAGCAGAAACAAAGAATGACGAATTTTTATGGACGGCAGTCAAATGTTCAGACGGTAGGATATCCACTTATGATAGCGAGGCAGACGCCTTGAAAATGCTGGATATTTGTTACCCCATTGAATATAATTATCCTTGTAAAATTTTAGAAAATCAAAGAAGAGTTCGACAGGTAAATTCAGACGAGGTTGAAAATGAATAATTTACGAGGATTTACGGGAACGGAACAATATTATTTTAATCCGTTTTATAAGGCGATTAAATATACAGACGGAGTTAAGTTTATTGGAGATAATAAAGCGAGTTGGTTGATTACAGATATTTTAAGCGTTTTGATTGCCGAGCCGAAAGTTTTAAGTGAATATAGCGAAGGAAATTTTATAAGTATTAATTTTATATTGGATGAGGAAGATAAAACCAAAGGAACAGCTACTTATACTGACGGCAACGAAAAGGTTTTATATTCTCAAAGATATGAAACAACAGACATATACAAACACTTTCAAGAGGACAAAATAAATTTTTTCTACACTAACAGTGTTTTAATGTTGAGTGGGGAATATTAATATGGAAGAAACAATGATTGAATTTGATAAAGCAAGATTGAAACGATTAAAAATTGCTTATAATCTTACTATTGAGAAAAAACAAGAATCTTTTGTTTTTGAAGGCAGAGAAATTTTAGTTAGTTATGCTAAATATATGATAGAATATTTGGAGGGGAGATTAAAATGAGGCAATATGAAGTAAATTGTAATTGGGGACAAATAGTAGAAGCCGAGAACGAAGCAGAAGCAGAAAGAATATTTTGGGAATTATTTGATAATTCTTTTTTGAAAGCAGATATTAAAGAAATTAAAATGGATGTAGAAGAATTTACAGACGAAGAATTGAAAGAAGAATATGAAAAAATCAAAAGAGAATTACAAAACAGAAGTATTATTGAAACTAAAAAAATTACAATACCGCTTTCGGAAGAAGATTTACAAGAATTACTTAATGGTAAAACTTTTGATTGGACTTTTGATAGCGTAGATTGTCATTTGAAATTAGAAGATGAGGGGGACTTATAAAATGGGAGATTTTAAATTATTCTTTTATGGAATGTTGGCGACTGTTGTAGTTTGGATTTCCGCAGTTGTAGTTATGCTGGGTTTAATGGCTTTAGTTTTTGGTGGAGTTGAAAGTATTGGGGCGTGGATTTGTATTGTTATGGGTTTAGGGATTGGGTTTTATGCTCAAGCTATGCGGTTTACATTTAGAAGACAAAGCGGACACATAATTTATCAAGGAGGTAGTTGGTAAAATGAAAAAAATATTAGTATATGGAACACTCCGAAAGGGCTGGGCTTTAAACCCATACCTAAACGCCTTCAAATTCGTAGGCAACGCAACATTAAGCGGTTATGATATGTATAGCAACGGATATTTCCCTATGATTGTCGAGGGGAAAGGAAAAATTAAAGGCGAAGTCTATGAAATTAAAAACGGTATAAATGAAATTGAAGTTTTGGACAGAATCGAAAGTTCTTACAATAGAACAAAAGTTGAGGCTAAAATAGACGGGGCATGGATTGAAGTTGAAGTATATGTTTGGAAACACGATACAAAAGGGCTTATCAAAATCAAAAGCGGAGATTGGGGGAAAAATCATGCCTAATTGGTGCGGAGGCTCGGTTTGTGTAAGCGGAAAGGATAAAGATATTTTAGAGTTCTGTAAATATTTTATTTTTCAAGACGAAAAAGAAAAACCTAAATATTTTGCGAGAAGTTTTATTCATTCAAATTGGAAAGATTTTATAGAAGATGAAATTGAAGATGGATGTTTTATTGTTGATTTTGCTTGGAGTGTAACGACTTGTTTAATTGACGGATACCCACAGAAAAACGCTAATTGTATTACTTTAATGGACGCTTGTAAAAAGCATAATGTTAAAGTTGATATAAATTCGGAAGAATCTGGAGTAGGTTTTGAGGAACATATTATTTGTAACAGTAACGGTAAATTAACAAAAAATGAATGTTCTGATATGCCTACTTACAAATGTAAATGCGGAAGCGAACAATTTGTTTCTTCTTATGAAGATGTAAAAGATATTGTTTGTTATGAATGTGATAAATCTAATTTAGGAGAAATTGTAAAATGAGTAAACAAAAAGTAATAAAAGAAAATTTGGATTTAGGCGTATTCATCGGAGTAGACGAGGAAAAAATAAAAGAGTCAAAAATAGATTACGAAAAAGCATATTGGATTATGGCGGATTATTTTGATAGTATTAGTGACGAGGAAAAGCCCGAAGTTGATAAAAAATTGAAGGAGTGTGGATTGTAAAATAGATTCATATTTGTGCGTGGGTTTGTTTCTTAATTACCATTTTGAATTCTTCCCACGCATATCATAATTAAAAATGGGAAAACATATAATAAACAATATTGAAATAGAAAAGTTTTGCTTTAAATGTGGGCGTTATTATATTGCGGAAAATAAGCAAGATTTTAAGTGTAAGCATTGTGAAAAACGGGTGAGGGGGTGTTTGATATGAAAAGTTATTTCTTCCACCTAATAAGAAACGGAGAGGTTTTAGACGAAACTTCTATTGACTATAATGATATAAAGTTTGCAACAGAATTATTTTATACTGAGTTCGGACACAGTAAGAAAAAAGAAGACGAAATTAAATTTGTGGGGTTTGGGTATGAATAAAGAAAAAGAATTAGCAAATGAAATTATAGACGATATTTCGGAATTAATCGAAGAACACTACCCCGAAATAAAACCAAAATGTATCACAGGCGACGAAATAGAGAATCCCGCATTAATTAATGGAACAATTTATTATGATTTAGAATGTAAAATAGCAGACAAAATAAAAGCAATAAATAAAAAAGCAGTAGATTTAGTAGCAAAATTAATGGAAGTTTTAGAAACACAATGCCCCGAATATTACTTTAAGAGTGATTTTATTGCGGAGTGTAATGATTTTTTAAAAATTGCCGATGGCGAGGGAGAAGAATAAAATGAAAAGTTATACAGTAGATTTAGGCAGTTTTAATGTTGAAGCAGAAGACGAAGACGAGGCAACAAGAAAAGCAGTAGAAATGATTGACGAGGGAGGCTGGGTTTGTATAGACCAGATATTAGAAAATGAATAAATTTACAAAAAATACAAGAAGTAAGGAAGCCCTTAAAGTTATTATGCACGATTTAGAATGTTTGGAATTAAAAAAAACAAAAGATAACAGTTATCATTATAATTTATTGGTTGGAAATTTGAAAGATTTATTTGGCGTGAAAGATTGATATATTTTTTTTATTAACCGAACGCCTTGAAAAGTTATACTTAATATTATGAAAAAACAAACAGACACTCCTCTACAAGAAAAATGTGCTTGGTGTAGAAAGAAATTGATTAATCATCATAGATTATGCGATAAGTGTCATAGCGTAAAGCAAAAAAGATTGGATATTGGAAGAAAAAGAGAAAATATCCCTAATAAAAGCAATAGTGAGGAACACAATAAGAAAGAAGTTGAGAAATGGAGCAACCATTAACCTCAATGCCTGTTTAAAGTTCGCCTATGGCTTCCCTAGCCTCTCCTGCGATGTCTGAGGCTACTGTGTGGTCGTAAATAGCCAGAGTTCCCACAGAAACATGACCCGTTAGTTTGGAAATACGCTTATAAGACCAACCTGCTTTGAATAACTCCGTAATTAGATAATGCCTGAAGTTATGGAACACGACATTGTGGTCAATGCCTGCTTTCTTTGCGTAGGTCTTAACTTTGTTCTGAATTTGCCTATACCCAACCTTTCTAAAGAGGTAATCGTCTAATTTCAAGGCGTTCCTCCTAATGTAATTCTGAATTAGAAATATTAGCTGGTCGTCAAGAATAGCTTCCTTTTCAATTTTCTTTCTTCTTTTCAAAACCTTCGTCATCATAATTTTTCTTTCAAAATCAAGGTCTTTTACTTTTACGTCGTAGTATTCTCCTAATCTACGGCCAGTCTTCTTTGCAACATTGAAAAACATAAACCAAAACTCATCATCCATAGCTGCTTCTAGTAGTCTTGCCATTTCTGGTTTAGTCAAAGGAATAATATTAGTTTTTACCATGTAAGCCTAACCTCGTCGGTAAGTTGAAGAAAAAGTGCCCAATTATCTCTAGGTAAACTTATTGCTTGCACTAAACCATATTGTTCAGCTACATTTAACGCCAATTCACTTCCAATAGTTGATTGTATCTCTTGTTCCATATTTATTATTATATGAAATAGGTATATAAGTTTATGGGTTAAATGGTTTTATACGAAACGTGTTATTAGAAAAGTTTTTATAGTTGAATGTGCTGATTTATTCATGAAAAAACCACGAAAGATTAGTATAACTTCTTTTGATGAAGCCACCACAGACAAAGGTGTTCTTAAGAGACTTCCTCAGCGTGGAAGACCTAGCATAAAAATGTTCGACGAGGCCCGACCAGCTCGTCCTCCTGGCAAAAGAATTAGCAAAGCAGGAAATGTTTATTGGGAAACAAGACCTAACAGGTCAGACGTCGACAGAAAAAAAATGCTTTAAATTTTCTTCTCATCCGGATTTATAAAACATACTCCAACCGCTGCAACTATTCCAAATGCTGCTCCAAATCTAAAATTAATTAGTAATGCTTCTCTCCAAGTGATGCAAGGGTAGAATACGTCTTTATAGGTAATATCGCACTCGCCCAAGTGCGAAAAGACCGCCTCAGAGACGCTAGGAGACAAGAAAGTATATATGACGGGCATTATTACCATGCAAACAATAGCGAGTGCGATTGCAAATGGAATGTTTTTTTTATCGATTCTCATGTTGTTTTCCCCCAGGAATATTCAAAACCCTATCTTCTATTTTCCTCAATTTGGAGAAACAAACATCCATGTAAATATCGTGATGCTTTATTGCTAAAAATTTCATAACCTCATGCGCATCTCTTTTATATATGTTAAGCAAGGCATATTCCTCTTTAGTTATTTTTACTAATTCTTTTTTGTCTACGTGGACTTTATGATAATTTTTTATTTTATCCAAATGATATTGGCAATGCTTTTTTCCTTCTACTGCTTTTTGAGAACAATAATTGCACAACCCCTCGTCACGATGTTTTTGTCTATGTCTTTTGATGGTTTCTTTTTGCGATAGCTTTCCAGTTCCCATTATTCTGCGACCCCATTGTCACATAAGACGTCGTTAGATTCATCAATGAACTTAGCTGTTCTTCTTTGCATAAAACAAGGATGATTATTCAATATTTTTAAACAGTTTTTGCAAGTAACCTTATCATTATTCCAAGTCCATCTTCCATCTACAATTAGTTTTCTTTTTTTACTGCAGATATAGAAATCATCTCCTTTTATGGCTGGAGATATTCTTAAGTGAATAACCTTTGCTATAAAAGTTCTCATTCTCCACCCTCCACTCCGTCTTTCGCATGGTTGTCGTAGCAACACAAATCTGCTCTTATTCTTGAAAAATAAACTTCCTTACATTGATTACACTTCCATGCCATTACTTGTAATCTTTTAGCTTTTACCATTATGATTCGTCCCCCTTCGCATGAGAGGCGTCGCCAGTTCTATACCATTCTCTACACCAAACTAAAAATCCAGAAGTTCCAAGAATGCACATAATTATTATAGATGTCAGATTAATTTTATCTATATTAAACATCATAACTATTAAATATGTATATTCTGTAATACCGATAGCTAAAGCTATTCTATATAATGTTTTCATGCGACACCTTCCCTTCCATGAATATCGTTGTGATGCTTTGTACATAAAAATAAAAATCTATCTACTTCCATTGGCTCCGTTGTATGATGTCTGTGTTTTGCAGGTTTTTCACATTCTACACAGTTTGCTCCTTCAAGTGGATATTTTCTTCTAGTCTTTTCTCGTATCGAAGCCCTTAATTTCCTATCTGCTGTTTTTTCATAAGCCCATCCGCTTCTTTTTTTTATTTCATGTTGTGATTTAATTCTAGCCTCTCTATTCTGTTCATAATATTCTCTATCATAAATTTTTCTTTTATCTTTGGTCTTTTCATTATATTCTTTAGCTTTTTCTCTCCTTTTATCTTTAGTTCTTTTCAAATATGCTTTTATCTTTTCTGGGTTATTTTTTCTCCATTGTCTAGAATATTCTCTATCTTTTTTCTTTTTAACCTCACTTACCATTTTTGTCCTCCGATTCGTCAAACCCAACATTTGCGAACTCTCCAGAGTCCTTAAAATTATGCTTTTTACATTTTTTGAATATTAAAAAATAACAATGTATTTTTCTAAAACATCCTTGTTCTTTTGCATCTCTTATAATTCTTCTTTTTGATACAGTTATTCCAATATCTTTTAATATAAATCCTATTTCTTCTGCCATGTTAATAATTTTATTATGAGAACAAAAAAATGGTCTTGAGCCAGAACCTCCAGTCATATCCTGACACTTAAAAATTAATGTTCCATTCTTTTTTATAACTCTATAAAATTCCTTTAAGCTGTCATTATACATATTTAACATCTCTTGGAATGTTTTAAAGGATGAGAATCTATTGCACATTTTGTCATTATTATCTGACTTCTGATTTCTAAATAAAAATGGTGGGTCAAACATTATACTTTTTATAGAATCATTATTAAATTCTAATTTTCTAGAATCCATTTGTATTGTATCTTTTGTAATTGGATATAAATCTGTCTTTATCTTTGGATTTTTAAATCTTTTGTAGAATACACCTTTAGAATATGTTGGGTCTAATTCTATACCATTATTTTCCAAGTATATTTGATTTATGTTTTCTAGCATCTCTGTATCGGAATTAGCTACGCTTAATATTTTCATCTTTTATCCTCCATTGCGTTTACGTCCCAAGATACCTTAAAATCTGCGTTGCACTTACAGGTTGGCTGAGCACAACCGCCATCCCTATGATATTTAATATGATGTTTACATTTCGGGCAATACATTCCAAAATGTAATTTACAATCATCACAGTCACAATATTCACAAGGCATCTTTCCCCTCCGATTCGCTTTTCAATACAGACACGTCGTGTTTTATTTTTTTTATAAAATCCATTGTTTCTTTCTTATGCTTCTTGCATATTTCTATATTCTCATATCCGAATGTTTTCCACCAACCTTGTTGTATTGTTAAAAATAAGCTATCCCTAGACTCTAACTCTATTACTTCACCACAAATATCACATAATCGAACATCCTTCCCTTTTACTATTGTTTTAACTACCATTCTTACCTCCAACTTCCCCTTTCACGCAAAAAACGAATACCATTTTAATAAATACAGGTCTCCCGTTTAGGTATTTCTTCTAATTTCTTTATTAATTTAATCGCACATTTTTCACTACAAACTTCACGATTCAATCTTACATCACCACTACTCCCATACCATTCTGTTATACTTACTTCAAACCAATTACTAGGTCTAGTTCCACCATCCTTTATTTCTTCTTCTTTTCCGCATTCATCACACTTCACTTTTCGGTATTCTATAACTGCCATTATTTCTCTCCCCCTTCGCTTGTGGTGCAGTTCCCGAATGCAGTATTCACACAAGAAATATCTTTATCTGGTACAATTGAACCGTCTTTATTTTTTGGGATTTCATCTCCTTCTTTTCTGCATTTGCTACAAATACCAACCACCTTAACTCCGATTATTGTTAGTCCACTCATGGTGATGAAACCTCCTGTAATGCGTAGTCTTTAATTAAATAAATTTTATTACATCTTTGACATTCAAACCATCCATTTTTTGTATACTTATCTTCTGTTCCTAAAAATACTTTAAACTTTGAATAGCTACCTTCTTTCTTTCTTTCATTGTGACTAAAGTCTAAAGCACGTTTACATTTGGGGCATTCATACTCTTCAAGCTTTTCTTCCTTTAATATTTTCATGGTGCTGAAACCTCCGAAAGTAAGTCGTTTAGTTTATTTTGAAAATGTTGAATTTCTATATAATTCTTAGATACTACATTATCATTTAGTATTAGGTTTCTAAAAGTATCTAAAGATTGTTTTACATCTTCTTCTGAATAGACCCATATCCATCCAGCTCCTGGCACTTCTACTTTAAATCTTTTCATGCGACAGGTTCTCCCAACAACACGCAGTTTTTAGTTATTACTTGATTTCTTTTTTTTAATTCTTCTTTTAATTTCAACTGCACATCTTCTTTTATCCATTTTGGGACATGAAGTTTTTTTGCTAACTTGTCTATATGACTCATTTTACTTGTTCTCCTAAAGATGCGTCGTTAGTTGCCTCATTTAATAATAAAATTCTTTGCCAACACGCTTTATCGCATTCCATTCCAATATTATTTTCTTCTATTGCTTTTTTAATATCTCTTACATATCCATTCTTTCTTTCTTGCGGCAATGCGTCCCAACAATCAATAATAACACTACTAACCGCATCTGACACGTAAGACATTCTTCCAAGTGCATATCTAAAAGCACAGTCCAAAACTATCTGATTATCAGTATTCATCCTTGCACCTCGTGATTGTTACGTAGTGCGTCGCCACCCTTAATTTCTACTGCTAAAGATATACATAATGCTATAATAGCGACTGCTCTATAATCAAACCCTTCAAATATAATTCCTACTATCTGTGCAATTAATACAATAGCTATACCAATATATTGCATTATGCTGTGAAAATTCATCTCTCCACCCCTTTGGAATTATCTTGTTTTACGTCGTTTAGTTTTGGAACTAACTCCCATCCACATTTCTTACAAACTTTTCCGCCATAATGAGTAATTCCATTATCAGTTGCACACTTTGGACATCTGTATCCCATCAGCTTTCGTCCCCCTTCGCATGATTCACGCATTGTTCCTCATCAATATCGTTGTCTTTCTTCCTATCTAAATCCATCTTAATTCTCTGACCTAATAACCATTGATGGAATTTTATTTCACATGGGTTATTAGTATAATTTAACCAATCTTCTAAACAATATCCGCAAAGTAATGTCCCTCTATGTAAGCTAAAACTATCTACTACTCTGTTTTCACATCCAGCACATTCAAATTCAATTTCCATCTTCACCCTCCGATGCGTCATTTACTGCGTTTATGCTTTCACTCTTTTTAATTTTCTTAGCTACATTAATTAAATCTGAATTTTTTAAGAAAATAACTTTATCTTCTTTTACGTCAGAGTCTACTACAGATGCGAACTCTAATAACATTGTATCTCCGCCTCTGTATCATATTTAGTTTCCTTTTTGCAATCTTTCATATCTATCAGATAATATGCCTCTTTGCTAAATGATGTCGGAAATCTTCCTGCCAAATATTCATTCAATGAATTAGGAAACAATTTATGTCTTGATGGTTCCCAATATTCTCTCTTCTTATATTTTCCAAAAAATATTTTTATAAATTCTTCAATTTTCGATATTGTAAAAAAATGCTTGTGATGATATTCTGAATATCCTGACCAATCTGGTCTTCCAATTAAAAACTTTATCCTTGCCTTCCAATTTAATTCATTTGGCAAACCTATGAATATATACTTCTTAGATATTCGTTTTATTTCACTCATTATTTCTTCTGAATTTGCCAAATGTTCTAGTATTTGATTTGCCATAACTAAATCAAAAGAGTTATCTTCAAATGGTAATTTCTGACTTTTATTAAAATCTTGAATTATGTCTGCTCCTTTTACGCAATCTATCGTAGTTACATCATATTTTGGATAACAATTCCTACTAACTCCGACATCTAGTATTGTCTTAATATCGCTTGGCAACATTTTAATAATTATTTCTTCTTTCTTTTCCATTATTCTCCACCCTCCACTTCCGCTTCCGCATGGTTGTCGTCGCCTGTAATATTTAATTTTGGGACTAATTCCCACCCACACCTTTTACAACATTTCCCACCATAATGAGTAATTCCATTATCAGTAGCACATTTTGGACATCTATATCCCATCAGCTTTCGTCCCCCTTCGCATGTACTACGTCGCCTCTATTTATACGAGCATAGTTATCATGTTTTTTTGACATTTCTTCTTCAAATTTACTTGCCATTATTCTTCACCCTCCAATACAAATAGGAACTTCATTTTCCATTCCAAGTCTTTTTAATTCCCAATCCTCGCAAAACTCCAAAAAGAAAATAAAGTATATCATTAACACTCTGTAATTCTTTGGCTTCATCAATTTTATCAAATGGTTTTACCCAATCAGCTCTAAAATTAGCCATATCCTTAACCGTGACTAACTCCTCGTATTTCTTTTCTTTTATAAGAATCTCAATCATTTCTTTAATCTCTCTTAGTTTTTCAGCCATTTTGTTCCTCCACTTCAGGTTTTACTACGTTTGCGAACTCTTTTTTATAAGCTTCAGGATTCATCTTATCTTTCATTCGTTTTTTAGTTTCTGCATCAACTATAACAGCTATCTGTGATGAAATAGAATTCCATATCTCATCCTTAGAATTAAACCAGAATGCATTTAAATATTCATTTGATATATTAATTTTTCCTTTAAATGCTCCACTATCAAAATCAGGATAGATTGTAGTTTTACCATAACTTACTATACTCATGGTGCGTCCTCCACGCAAAATAGGAACTTATTTTCTTTAGCACTTGATAAGTTAATTATAACATAACCATCACTGATTTCTAAAATTTCTAATAATACTTTCTCTTTTACTCCAAGACACATTGTTTTTAGAACTGAAAAGAAATTAATTGCTCCACTTCCATTTGTCTTTAAATTTACTTTAAATCTTCCATCATCTTTCTTCTTTATTAACACACTATCTCCATCACGCATAATTCTTATATTGTTATCTTTATTATCAGAAATTCCTATCTTCTCCATTAATGCTTTATTCAAATATAAGACTTGTTTCTTTGATATTGAACAAAATGGAGTTCCATTATTACTTCTAACTGGTAGTATATCTTTGAATTTACTTGTATCAATTTCCATCTTTATCCTCCGCTTCGCTTGTGGTGCAAAATACGCTGTGCACTTCTTGCTCAAACATCTTTAGGTTTTCTTCTGGACACATCCAATATTTATTTTCATCATCCCATGTCATATGTACTTTAAACTTCTCTATTAATTCTAATACCATATCTTTTTCTTCTTTACGAACTTCCCAATTTGTTTCAAAATCATGAAAACTAAACTCAAACTCTCTATCACTACTACTCCTGAAATCAAGAGTATCTTTATTATAACAAACATAACTATCATCTTCCCAATCAGAATGTTTTACCTTTCTTCCTTCCTTCATCCACTTAACCGCTTGTTTTATGTCTGCCATTATTTTAAAACCTCCTGTAATACGCGCTCATCACTATTTTCCCAAACTATCACATTTGATTTTTTAATATTATATTTTTTACACATTTTTTCTCTACATTTATTCCAACCTACCATGTATCCATCTGCATATCCTTCTGCTCTTTCTGGTGCCATTATTCTTTCACCTCGCTTGTTTCATGTAGGGCGTCGTTATTTGTATCAATATTAAATAGTTCTTTTGCCCTTAATTTACATGCTGATTTATTAAGTCTCATAAAAGTTATCATCTTTGGAAAATCTTTTCTGAAATCTTTAACCCAAAAATCATTATTCCATCCATCATAGAAATCGTATAATACCTTACCAGTTTTAGGATTTACACTACAAATAAAAGTAGAAGGTTCTTTTGAGTTTTCAAACTCTTTTTTAGTCATCATTGTCCATCCTCCACTTTTTCCCAATTTCCATCTCTTCCCATAGATTCAAAATCTGTTTGATATTTCTCTATTTTAATAATATCCAATAATCCATCTTTTACAGCTTGAATATCCCCATCTGTTATCTTGTCATATTGTCTTATATTTCCATCTTCAAATACTATTAGATATTTCATTATTTACCATCCTCCACTTCCGAAACTTCATGTAATGCGAACACATCCCAATATCTACTGGCAGTTGATTTACAATATCCATCATCAACTAATATTTTTACACCTTCTTTCTTAGAGTAACCTTTTTTAGAATACCATTTTACATCCAACCTTAAGTCTTTTTTCTCTGAATTTTTCATTCTGATACCTCTTTGACATTGTTGTCGTCTTTAGATTCATGTATGGGGTTTTGTTTAGGAATTATATCTCCAAGTTTTTCAATGTCTTTTATAAATTTATTTGCACGTGACCAAATTTTACAATGGAAACAATAATTTACTCTTTCGTTTGTTTCACTACCTACTAACTTACTTACTCCTCTTTGAATACATTTTTTAAAATATTCAAAATCTTCTTTACAACAATCTTCAAGTGTTTTTCTATCTGCCATTATGCCACGCCCTCGTCCTTTAAAGTGTCGTGCTTTAGTGGACATATTGTAACTGGTAATTCTTTTTTTAGTACATCTGCTGTTTGCTCTGCTACAGGTAAATCTTCTATCGGATTAAGTAGTAAATGATTCTTTGTCATTATGTCCCCTTGTTTCTCTTGATACCATTCTGATTCTGGCTTTTGTACTGATAATAGAAATTGTAGTGATTCTAGAATTTGCTTTGTTTCTTTATTCATTTGATTGCTCCGCTTTTAATTCTCTAATTTTAACTTTGTTGTTACAACTTGGACAACTAACGACAAACATCTTAGAGGCTGTTTCCCATTCGTATAAACATTTTGTGCATTTTGCTTTTACCATAATAATTATAATAATAATAAGTATTTAAATGTATCGATTTACGACACTTGCTAGTTCGTTTGCGAAGTTATTCTTCACCAGCTTGATATTCTCCAGTTATGCTTAATAATGACATTGTTCCATCTTCTGTTTTCTTCCATTCGAAACTATCAGCTTCTCCGATGTATTCATTATTAAATTGAACTGCTACTCTTTTCAAATCATCTTCCATATTATCTTCCTCCATATTTAGTTCCCATTTTAATCATAAAGCGAATATTTCCTCCGCTTGTATTTCTAATTCTGTCCCTACTAATATCATTGGACTATCTACATCTTTACAATTCTTCAAAAGATAATTTGCTCTAGTTATTAGTTTCAATGCAATTCTCTTTCTTTCATTATTTCTTATATCTTCCGTTATCTCATCAATATTTATCATTTTTTCTCCTGCGACGGATAATGTTTGTTACACACAGTGTTTAGTTCATCCCAGTAATATTCAAATATCTCTTCAAATCTTTCTTCCATTAATAATTCGTTTAATCTAAAGTTCTTACCAGCATCAAAAAAGATACTGCATATTGTTTTCATTCTTTTTTTTGTTATCATTCTAATTTATTTTCATCCTCCATAAACATAGCTAATTTTTCTAAATCTTTTAAGAATTTTAAATCCATAGTTACATCACTTCCAATGTAATGACAATAAGCACAAGTGTTCGGACAATTAGAACTAAAATAATAATCACACATTACTATCTCTTCATTATTACAGTTAATGTAATCAGGTATTTTCATATTCTCCCCAAACTTCATCCATTATTTTTTGAAGCTGTTTTAATTTCAAATCTATAACCGCGAGTTTCTTTATTACCCTTTCTAATCTTTCATCTGTTTTCATTCTGAATATTCCCCCGTAAGGTTTGGCAATATTGGTAAATCCCACGGTTTAGCATAGCTAATGCAATTATCTTCATAAAATTCAAAAGCATCATATCCATTATAAGTATTACCATCATATTCTAATGAGCATGCTTGGCAATTTGTTTTAGGAGAATTAATTAAGGATACTAAAAAGATAAAACTTAAACATATGAATAAAAGTTTTAGTACATTGTTGATTTTAACCATTATAATATCCCTGAGTTGGGTCCCATTTAATTGAGCACTTACCTGTTTTTACATAATTTTCAAACAATTCTTTTGTAGAATATTCTCCAAACTCATAAGATTCTCCACCTACAAGAGTATTCGTAAAAAATACAGAACATTTTGAGCAACTATATCCCCTTGATTCAAATTCTATCTTTCCAATTAGAGCTATTATAACAAGTATGCAAAATAGCCAGATAATAGTTTCTAAATTATCACGCTTCATAGGTTAACCCCTATATACCATACAAAAGCAATAGCAATAACCCAAGCCACTAACATTTGTAAGTCAAAACCCCAATATCTTCCAACCTTCGTCACCGGTAAGTAACTTAAAAGTGTTCTAGGATTTTTTAACATAAATTTATAAAAATCTCCTTTACAATCTTCTAATTCATCATTAAACATATCAATTGCGATATCATTTTTATTAAACCCATTGGAATGTTTTTTTTCATGGCTGACTACGGCATGATAAAGTTTTGGAATTGTATAAAGCTTCGGATGAATAAAAATTTTGCCTCCAACATTACAGCCTACGGTGTTTTTGGAATAATGTAATCTTGTCATAGAAACTTTAGAAGTATTCTCCAAACAACTAGAAGAACAGCTCCTCCTCCTACAGCAATCGTTAACCACTTTAATACTAAAAATCTAAGTTTATCTATTCGAGGGTCTTCGTTAGGTAACTGGACTGGAGATTTTGGATATACAACTGGTTGAGCTGGCACTATCTTTTTAGGAAGCACAAATGCTCCTTTGAACATATCAGCGTTTACCATTATGCCTCATATACTCCTCCAAGTTCTCCAAGATATTTATTAGTTACAACTTTGTAAACATATAATCCTTCAGTCGCAGACATAGCTATTTCAACAATCTGATATTGCTCCGGTGCTTTAACTGGTGCAGGTGCAGGTGTTACTACTGGTACGGGTGTAGGCTCTGGCGCAATCGGCTCTTCAACCTTAACTGGTTCAGGGTCAGCTACGAATCCTGGCATGCCCATATTTTCTGCTGGCTTATCTACAACTAAATCAGGCGTGTTATCTTCAATTGCTAAAGGGTTTTTCTTAACCTCTTTCTTAGTTTCTATTTTTTTTCCAAACATTTTTATTTTACTGTTTTTTAAACAGTCCTCCTTCTCCTTTTTTGAACGCAAATATTTCTCTCTATATTTAGCATAAATTTCTTCCTTATTTCTCTCTCTATATTTTTTTGCATTTTCTTTTATTTTTTTCTTATTTTTTTCTCGATACTTTCTTTGAGTTTCTTTTTTCTTCTCTGGATTTGCTTTTGAAGTTTCTAATGATTTTTTGTTTATCAACTCCTTATTTTTCAGATTGTATTTTCGGCTTGCTGCTAATTCCTGTGGAGTTTTTTTCATCATTAAATGTTTTCATCATATCGTCGACGGAACCTAAACTTTTATCTGCTTTGATGGGTTTTTTTCTCATCTGTTTCATATCGTACATTCCTTTCAATGAGAAATATTGAATTACACAAATAGCAAAACCAACTAATGTCCACACTAAGAAATCAATATTACGATAAGCAATTAATCTGTATAGATTTGATAAAAACATTATACTAAATGCTGTGAATAAAATCCACACCATATAGTATATGAAATCAGCCTGTCTTTCCGGGTCTCCACCAGTCGCCTTTTCCCCCATCTTAAAAAACAAATCTAAAGGTGATTTCATTCCGGCTACCACTAGTAACCTCTCATCCTAGGAACTTTCTTCATTGGGCCACCAGTTGGTTCATCGTCATCTTCGTCGTCTTCATCCCAGCGTTCTCCTTTTTTTATTAAGTTTAAGCTCTGTGAATCTACGAATGTTTCTGATGTTTCTACGGCCTTCGGATTCCATTTAGGAGCAACCCCAAATTGAACACATTTATTAATAAATTCTATCTTTGACGTAGCTACACCTTTTATTCCAGTATATTTACATTCAACAGTATCTCCTAGTCTGATATCTTTCATCGTTCCTTCCTCTGCTTTAACCGCTTGTGCAATGTAATAGCTTGTTTATATTCATAATAAGCAAGTTCAATATCATCAATAACTGTACCATCATCTCTCTCACTGATTAGTTTATATTTCATTCCAAAACCTCCTGCACCAAAAATTTAGCCTCTTTATATTTCTTAAAGAAAAAATTATATAAGATAGTCTCGATTTCCTCGTCGGTCATCTTCTCTTGTTCTATGTAAGCGTCACCTAATTTAACTAATTCGTTTGACTTAATAATATCAATTCTAATCCAACCACCATTACCTTTCGTGATTGACGCTCCTTTCTTTTCAAAATCCTGAATTAGTTTATCAACATATTTAGTAGAGTCTTGAGCACCCTTCATAAACAGTAGCTTACCAATAATTCTTAGAAATAGAGATTGCGGGCCATACTGCGGAGTGTTTTGTGTAGCTTTTAATTGCTTCATGTCTATAAATAAGTAGGTTTGTTTTATAAAGGTTTCTTATGGCTTAAAGCCAACTACGCCCCCTACGAGTATAATTATTTCCCAATAAGATTATCAGATAAAGTATTACTAACAATCTGTTTCTTATCCTTGTAATTCATAAATGATTCTTTCCATGAGCTTTCCCATTTAGCTTCACTTATCTTCCCTTCAGGTATTTTTTGTTTTTCCATTTGGTTGTGTTTTGAATTTAGTTACTTGATGAATACGCTCATTTTTGTTCCGCACTTTGAACAATTTCCTTGAATCATATTCCTTCCGTTTTTAGATTTAAGTTTCTTCTCGTTACTCATACTCATCATTTTTCTACATTTTACGCAATAGGCTTTTGTCATTATAATAACCTCCTTATGTTTCTTCCTGATTCTACTCCGCCAGTTGGGCACTTACCAGATTTGCGTTTCTTTCTTTTACAATCTTCGTCTCCAAAACAAAAATCTTCTGCTATTACTTCTTTTAATTTTTTTTCCATTATAACCTCCATCTCTCATTTACTTCAGACTCCGAACCATCCTGGCTCTTTATGCTTGATACATCTTTGATAACTTTCCCAGCTACTATAACTCCGATTGCTAAGCCAACAGCTCCAGTAACTATAGAATCCCTGCTTTGTTTCCATGTCATTATTTGACTTCCCTCAAATTCTTTAGTTGCTTCATTGCTAAGCCGGCTCCTCCGATTGTTCCCATTACTGGGAAGAAACTTCCTGCTGAAGATAGTCCGCCCTGAACTCCTGTCTTCGCCGCGCTCGCCGGTAACTTATCAATCACACTTGAGCCTAAAGAAAGACCCGCTCCTCCTAAAATTATATCTTGAAATACCATTTTAATAATTGCCTCCCTTTTCGAGTTTTTTCTTTAACCTTATTTCTTCTAATCTGGCTTCTATCAATTCTTTTTCTCCGGGGGCATATCCTTGCATTAGTTTTCTATTGTGTTCTGAAACTGCATCGTCAGTATAACCTTCTGAGAATATTTTCCCACCATCCTGCTTCCTAAAGTTCAAAGGCTCGCAATCCTTTCTGTTTTTAACACCGTCCCTATCAAAGTCACCTCTGGAGATTGTTCCTCGTTTTTTGCTGTTGTTGAATCCTGGGAATGCCATTAGAATAAGCCGGACCTCTCGCTGACAGGATTTATCTCTACGATAACTTCCTTATTTTCATATTTATAATTATATTTTTCGGATAGCAAGTTTTGAAAAAATGTTTGCCAGTGCTTTCTGTTGCTATTTGTTTTATTATGACAAGAATGACAAAGACTTAGACAGTTTTGCGGAATTGATAAAAGTTTATCATAATTTATGTGGTGGATACTTAGTGCTTGCCTTATTTTTTCTCTGTGAATGTTACATAACATACAAATTTGATTGTCTCTTTTTCTAATAGCCCTCTTAAATTTATCATTAAAACTAGCGTCGTATGGTTCGAAAGAAAGTCCTCCTTGCCAATTTAAGTTTTCTTTACCCACGGCTCCTATACATGAATTAACCTTACCTTCTTTTAGGTGTCTTTTTTTTGTTTCGCTCATTTTTTTTCTTGCACTGACTGTGAACGTCCTACCCTTTAGTGCTTTACTTTGTTTCATTTTTATTTTTTTAGCCTTATCCTTTCCATATCTTTCTTCTAGGGTATTACAACTGTTTTCTTTATTCCACTCTATTAGCCCATCATTAAGAAAAGTAATTCCGTTGGATACTTGTTTTTTCTTCGTAGCACTTAATTTAATAGCTGCCTTTGCAATGCTACTATTATTATTTTTATTCATCCCTTTTGCCCAACACTTTATTTTTCCAATAGAATGAAGATATTTTTTTCTATCAGAACTCGTCATGGTAGCTCCATTCTTTTTAATAATTCTTTGGATAGTGCATTGACAGCAATCCATTTTTTCAGATATTTCAACACGGTTCATGCCAGCATTATATAATGTTATGATTTCTTCCACATTATTCCAAGCGTCATTCTTTTTTTCACGCTCTTTTTGAATCTTGGAAACACCAATCTTTTGTGCCATACTTTTTATAGAAAGACTTGTTCTGCCCAACGCTGTTGCAATCTCGTGATTTTCTATAGTAGGATAATTAAGAGCGACAAATGCAATATCTGGAGTACTCCACTCATTCAGCTTATCTTTATCTAAACTCATTGTTCTAGCCTTTTGACTTATGGAGCTTATTGTCCTGTTTAGTTTTATTCCTATATCTGCCGTTCTCATGCTTTTATAATTATCAGTTAAAAAAATATTGTCATCATCACTCCACGCTTTTTGCTCACCCATAGCCATTAATTGTTGTTCCATTTTAAATTCTTTTGTATGGTTAAAACAAACCAGACTTTTCACCTCCGTTTCCAAAACCAAAAATTCCGGCGGTACCGTAATCTCCGCGCTTACTCGGATTTAGGTCATTGTGAATTCTGACGTTAGTATCCGAGTCTGGTAAATTCCAAAAAGTTCCGTCGCCTCCCATAAACATTCCTGATAGCATCTCCTGTTCCCTAGAAAAATTAACTTGTTGTTGCATTCCTATTGCAGCTGCTCTACCAGTTTCAAAACCTACAGCCCTACTTCCTTGAACACTTCTGCCAATTGCGCTCTTCTTAAGCCTCTCTACCTTTTCCTTTTGTCGAAGGTCAGCTAATTTCTCCATAGGAGTTCCACTTCTTAAGTCAGAAATATTTTTTCTAACCAATTTAGCTTCTTCCTCTAACACTTCCCTAGAGTTATCTCTTTGAAAAGAACCGCCCCAAAGTCCCATTAGTAAACACCCTCGCTAGCGCGTTTCCTTTTTAGAAGTCTCTCTAATTTTTTACGTTCCTTATCAGTAAGAGGCTTTTTGGGTCTTTCATCCCTTAACCCTGCAAGCAGACCTGCTCTAAATCCTTCCATGATTAGTAATCAAAACAACTTTTAATAGGATACATCACCAGAGCCGCCACCACGTTGTCCGAAAGCCATAAAGATTAGACTTAAGATAACACCCGCGATACCAACAATAACAATTATATCAAACCAGTTTCCATACTCAGCAATCCCAACAGCCGCATTATTAGCTAGTGCATAATCAGCCCTTGTTGTATCATAAGTCGTATACGTACAATTCCAAGCATTGTTTACATTCGATGCAGTTAATGTGGTGTTTGAAATAGTAGCTCCACCAGTTACTGCGTCAACGGCAATAGAATAATTACCTGATAGAACAACAGTATCTCCAGTAGCATTAAGACAAGTTGCCGTAGTTCCAGTAACCCATGTATTTGCAAAAGTGTCTGAACCTGTAGCCGAAACATCAACCGATTCATTTGCCGTAGTTACCTGTGTCAAGTCAGTCAAATGTGAATCTCGCATATTAAGCAAGATATTCGCTCCAACTGTAACAACGATACCTAAAACTAGAATTCCTATCGCTAAGTCTGTTAAATCAACTGCGTTTTCTTTTAATTCCATTTGTGTTTTGTGTTTACCTATTTAGTTAGGGGATTTTTAGGAACAGAAAGGTCCCTAGGTTGCTATCAATTAAATGATAACAACCAGAAAAAATAATAAAAATTCGTGTTAGGTTAAGTCAACTTATTATTAGTAAGTTGTAGTTCCGCTGCCTCTCCTACCAAAAGCCATAAAGATTAGACTTAGGATAACAGCTGCAACACCTACAATTACAATAATGTCGAACCAGTTACCATATTCAGCTAGACCAGTAGCAGCACTATTAGCTAAGTTGTATGCAGTGTCGTTTTCTGTGTTAGTATCTCTTACGTTCAGCAAGATAGTAGCACCAATCGAAACAACTATTCCAAGCACCACAATCCCGATCGCTAAGTCAGTTAGGTCAACAGCAGAGTTCTTCATTTTGAATTCCATGTTTGTATTTTCCATATTTATTTGGTAGGTAACGTCGAGAAATTGAAATGTGCGTGTCAACCCCTTTTTTTACCTATGAAACTTAACAATAATTATTATATAAAACAAGCAACCCCTCTAACCCCCAGTAGGTTTATAAAACTCAACCTCCATTACAACGTATGCCACCAAAAGATAAAACATATTGGAAAGAATATTACAAGGAAAATAAAGATAAGCAAGTAGAAGTTTCTAAGAAATATTATGAAGAAAACAAAGAAGTAATATACGAAAAAAAGAAAATATATAATCAACGTGATTATGTTAAAGAAAAGAAACGACTCATTGCTTTAGAATATTCTCATAAGCCAGAAGTGATAGAAGCAAGAAAAGAATACCGTCGACAATGGAGAATAAAAAAACTAAAAGAAGACCCAGACTTTTGGAAGAAGGAAGCTGCAAAAAACAAAACAACTCAAGATAAATATTATGAAAACAACAAAGAAGAACTACTCAAAAAGAAAAAAGAATATAACAAAACAGACAGAGCAAAAGACTTGAAAAGAATTAGAGATGCTGAATATTCCAAAAACAATCGTGATAAAATGAATGCTTATAGAAATAAGTGGAGAGCAGAAAGAAAAGCTAAAGACGTAGAAGCATGGAGAAAAGAAAGCGGTAGTAAATTTTCAATAACAAAATCACAAAAGAAATATAAAAATAAACCTGGAATGAGAAAAACATTAGCAATTAAAAGCAGATAATACTATGCAAAGAATCCAGAAGAGAATAAAGAAAAATGCAAAGCCTACCGTGAAAAGAAGTTATCCGAAGACCCTGGCCATTGGAAGAAAGAATATGCAGCTGCTGACAAAAAGAAAATCAAAGCAAGAAGTATAACCAACAAATTCCCACTAGCAAATAAATGTGAACACTGTGGGGGGACGCCTATAAGCCGCCATCATCATAAGGGTTATAATTTTCCAGAAGAATTTGAATCACTATGTAAAAAATGCCATGAGGAAGCAGATAGAAAATACAAAGATTAAAGCAACTCTAAAATTCCTCGACCAACACCAGTCTTTCTAACCTTAATATGAATTGCCTTTTGTCCTCTGTGTTGTGCTGCTAATATTTGTGACGACAGTGTTCTTGGAACTGATATTTCATCCAAACCAAATTGAAGTTTCATATCCGTAGCAATAGAAACTCTCAAATCTTCTAGCACTTCTTTAAGATTTTTATGAACCTCGAGCCTGACGATATCGCTTGCCATTAGTAACTAACACTCCTTTCACTCTTGGCCCAGAAAAATCCAACTATTGTCATAGCTATTAATATGAATGGAACTGTTGAACTCAATGCTCCAATCCTTGTAAAATAAAGAGCAAAAATTAATGTTATGAATGACGCTGATGCAAACGCTCTTCCAATTCCTATTAAAGATGTCGCCCCAAATGACATAAGGAATATAATTAATACTATCCCTAATCCAAACGCATTGTTTGTAGCGTACCAAGCGTATTCGAATAAGCTTCCTATTCCATCTACGGCTGTACTTACATTATCCGCATTCGTAAAGTTAGTTGGAAGTGACCACGCCATTATGATTTAGTCTCCCCCTTAAAGGCTCCAATAACTAATAACACTATTGTTATTATTATTCCCAGATTTACTAATGTCTTTACCCATACAGGCAAAAATGCTAAAGCTGGAATGATAGCATCAAATACATTTAATCCTACATCAATAACTTTAAAGAATACATTTATTGTTGATGCTAATCCAGTTAAACCATTCCAAGCTATTTGGAGAACATCCCCATCTGCTTCTGCTATAAGTTCTCCTTTTTTTTGTAGATTAGTAACACTATCATTTAAATCATCTTGGGAAGTTTCTAAATCAGCAAAAGATTGATTGTAACCAATAGTATCAGTAACTCCAGACTCTACATAATTATTATTAACATAAGTATACATACCATAAAATAAACCCATTGTTATGAGTATGGTTATAAACACACTTGTCATAGTTGTTGTTGCTTTTTTATTCATCATTTTTGCACCGCCCATACCATTAATAATCCAGCAACAACAATACTACCCAGTGCAGCATAATCGAGCGGTTGAAATCCCAAAAAGACTGCCAAAAAAACTCCTAATATTACACCAATAATTCCCATAGCAGGAGTTACTAAAAATAATGCTACAACTATTCCTGCAATCAATATTGACATTCCCGTTGCATTATCGCTTCCAATTTGGTCGTAAATTTGCGCTTGTACATTAACTAACTGAGTTATAAAATCAATAAAGTTTGTAGAACTTGCTCTGGCATAATATATGGCAACGAATGTTCCGTTTCCTTCTGTAGCAATATTACAATACATCGTTGCCGAATTACTTGTTTCACAATTATCACAAATTATTAAATCACCTGTTAATGACCTCTTGAGAACTTTTAAACAATTAGAAGTTACTTCTCCAGATGGGTCTACATAAGTTAATACAAAATTCTTCGTAACATTATTAAAGACTAAAGTATAAATAATATTATTAAACTTCTCATAGAGTAAATCTTCTAATTCATCTGTTTGAAATGTTTGAGGAGTTTCACTTATCTTCTTAGGCCCCTCAGTAAATACAACTGTTCCATCCAGTGTTCCTATAAACTTATACCAATAATCGTACCACGCTAAATAAACTAAATCTTCACCATTATTATCTGACCTGGTCATCGCAACATTGTAATAAGTATCGGTACCCACATCATACTTTTGAATTGTAGTATAAACATCTTTAACTGGCTGGCTATCTCTATCTCTAATTACAATCTTTGTTAGAGTAGAATCATCATCATGTAATAAGTACAACGATATGTTCTGGGTAGTTTGGGTATAGTCAGTGTCGACGATAAAATGTGTAGTAGCAGTGTAATTAGTTGCGTCAACTGTAACGTCGACGCTAACAGTATAATTTGTGCTGTTCGGAGTTATACAAAAGCCCCAAGTAGAATTAGTACCAGCGGTATCTTCGAAGGACCGAGTAAAAACAGCAGCTCCACCATCAGCATTTTTTATGGTCCATGCTGAAGCGAATGTAGCATTCACTACTGAGGTAGGAGTTAATGTTGAAAATGTTTTAAAGAATAGTTGGGGCTGGTCTGAATAAGGACACTCAGAAAATCTAACTCTAAAAACTGATTGGTTTTGTGTAGTAGAATTATAAACATAAGAACCAGTAACGTTAGTAAGAGTAAACGACCAGTAGAATGTATAATTAGTATCAGCAGTAAGTACCGGCACTGTTGTGTCGTATGAAAAAATTATATTATCACCAGTACCCGATGCTGTGCCAGATGAAGAGGTTCCATTATAAACCATTCTTCCTATTACAGAACTCCATACTGAACTATTATAAGTTATGTTAATAGAAAATTCATTAGCAGTTGTTTCATAAGCATTCGCGTCATAAGTTTGTGCAATTTCTAATATAATATAACTCCAGGTAGAAGTTTCAGAATTTAAATTCCCGAAACTATCATTAACGTAAATTGTCATATTCAAATTATCATTCTCTAAGATAAATTGTGTTGAATTTTTGACACCAGTTACACACCCCTCAATAGTAACATTCGTTCCATTATAGTTATACCAACAAGAATCCAAATTAATATCGTCAACTGTAATATTTAAAGTTTCATTATCTCCAACAGCAGTGTAACCTAAAATACCAGTTGGATTTTCTACAACAAATGTTGGAGCAATTGTATCAATAAAAATTGTTCTGTTTGCAGAAAACCCACAAGCTCCTTCACTGTCGCAAGCCTGAGCTCCCCACAAATAACTTCCATCAGATAAGCTTCTTGTCCAAGTTTGCGTTTCTGTTGTACCGCTCAATCCAGTAGTTGAATTTCTTACTGCCCAACTTCCAGTTTCATTTGTCCATAAACTCATATTGACTATCGTTGCTCCGCCAATAA
>Ga0207997_1000324_pt1 | contig 24411 bp, 37 predicted proteins | sample AntAceMetag02UKN_FD_184777 | JGI IMG/M metagenome (GOLD analysis project Ga0207997, IMG submission 184777) | Saline lake microbial communities from Ace Lake, Antarctica - Antarctic Ace Lake Metagenome 02UKN (SPAdes) (version 2) | ecosystem: Environmental > Aquatic > Non-marine Saline and... | reverse complement strand
AGTAATATTTATAAAGTATAGTTTCTTAAATAAGACATGGCAGAAATAGAAATAAAAGTAAGAGGTTATAAATGTGAAAGATGTGAGCATGAGTGGATTCCAAGAAATAAGAAAGAAACTCCAATCATCTGTCCGAAATGTAAATCTCCTTACTGGAATAAACCAAAAAAGAAGAAATAATTTTTTTAGTTTAGATAGCTCCCTTTAACTTAACAATGTAAAAAGGTAGAAAGATTTAATTATAAAAACTTTTTTTTAGGTATACAAACATTATTAAATGGCGAAAGGTTTATAAACAAATGAAAAAGGTGTCTCCAAAAAACAAAAAACAAAAATTATGGGATTGGTTAACTCAATTTTCTACTGCCTATGCCATTGGGACCATTTTAGTCGTTGTACTCTCTCTTTGCCTTAATGGTTTTGACAAGGCGCACGTTATTCTAGAATTCAACCCTATTATTAGGAGATTAGAAATATGGGGAGGGATTCTAAGTTTTTTTGTCTTACTTATTAACTTTTTTAATAAATTTGGAATGATGGCGGAAGGGAGATGAAGAAAAGTTTAGTAAAAAAACACATGAAAATTAAATCTAGAAAAACAAAAGAACTTGAGAAAGACGGTGGGTTGGTGCATAGATGTTTTGGGATTTTTATTATGGTTGCTTTCGTTGCAGTTTTCATTGTTGCCTTAGTCAGCGCAATTCAAGTTACAACATTTTCTAATTCTCTAACTTCCGAGAATTTAACATTTAATGGAGACCAAAACATCTCTCGTAATATTACTTTGCCTAGAAACGCTGTTGTCAATTCTGCGACAATGAATATTTCAGGAAGGTTTGTAACTGGAGACATTATTCAAGACGAAGAATCATCTGCTAGTTCAGTTTTAGGAACTTCATCATATGGTTCTGCCACTTGGGGCACCACTAGCACTTTAGGTAGGGGATATGATGAGGATGGGTTTTCTTATCAATATGTCTTTGTAAATCCATATTATGTTGAAGCTCAAACATTTGATAGCTATATTTATGAAAACTTTTCTAGACCAGATAGCTATTCCTCAATAAGCTTGAATTATCGAGTTGCAAATAATGGTGTAACACCGTATGCCCCGTTTAAATTACATTGCAGAGATGGTGGTTCTTGGACATCAGTTGTAGATATTACAACGACAGGTCCTTTAATTGATGCAGATGTAACTTTGCCATCAGGATGTGCAGATGAAACTATTATTGGGATTAGATCAACACTTGAATTTAAGGCAGATGGTGTAAACTGGTTTTTAACACGACTATATGAAAATGTTTTAACATTTGTTGATGGAAGTAAATATCCATCTAATCCATATATGGAGGTTGGGACAACAGATGGAGGTTCGGAGTGGAATTATGTTGGTGAGTATTCAACCACAGAAACAACCTCAGATTTTTCTTCAGAACTAACTTCAGCTTTAAATGGTGGACTTTGTGATTGTACGGGGTGCACATTAGTTGATGATGAATGTTTTATTGAGACTATTTTTCACTCTGACGAACCAGGGAAATTAGAATATTCAGATATTCAGATAGATTACACCTCAGCACCATTTGTAACTTTAGAAATTCCAGCAAACGATACATGGGCACCGTATACAAAAGAATTCAACTGCTCAGCAACGGACGAAGAACAATTAGCTAACTTAACATTCTATTTTTACGACTCAGCAGGTGATTTAAATTTATCAGTAACGCAAGATTTAACAGGAACTTCAAATTCTACCACTTATGAAATGACATTTAGCTCCACAGAGACCTACACATGGACCTGTTCGGCTTATAATAATAATTCAAGAGAATGGTGGGCGGATGATAACTTTACGATTAAGATTGATAATGATAATCCGTCGATTTCATTCATAACAACAAATAATACGATAACAACAGACGCAAACTTAGATATAACTTTTTCAATTTCTGACGCAAACTTAGAATCCTGTTGGTATTCAAACGATACAAATACAATAAATAATTCGTTAACTTGTGGAGATAATATAACAGATATAGTTTGGGCAGAAGGAACTCATAATGTAACAGTCTATGCAAACGATTCATCTGGGAAGGAAAGTCAAGACACATTATTATTTATTATAGACCAAACCCCTCCAGTCTCGACAGTATTAATGACAAGCCCCCCAGACGGACCATCCTACTCGAACAATACTTGGACAAATGAAAGTATAAAGGCAACAATATCTGTATACGACGTAGGAGGATTCGATAACCTAGCTTATCCAGAATACTGTGTTGATACAATAAACTCCTGTACGCCAGATACTCACATCGAGGCAGGGGTAACAATAACCACTGAAGGAATTTCTTACATAAGATATAGAGCAAACGATACTGCTGGAAACTTAGAGGCAACCCAGTCAAGAACTTTAAAAATTGACACAACTACTCCAATTTTTGATACAATCCCAGCAGACGATTCAATAACTTATGGAGAAGACTGGGTTGGAGTAAATTTCGACGCATCAGATTCTGGTTCAGGAATTGATTCTTATTTTACAAACGACTCGCTTTTTACAATAAACTCAACAGGATTTTTAAACGAAGTAAGTACTCTTGGGGGAGGCACTTATTCAATAAATGTTTCAGTTAATGACACAGTTGGAAAAATAAATTCGACAACTTATACTTTAACAGTAAATAAAGCAATACTCTCGGCTTCAATAACCAACGGAACCTTGCTAACAAGAGATTATGACGGCACCTCAACTATTATAGGAATTTTTGAAACAAACACTGGCGACGGAGATGTAGATTATAAACTTTATGTCGACGGTGTAGACGAAGGTCCTTCTTACACTCAATCGTCAGCAGGGGTTTATTCTATTGTATTAAACTCAACTGGTGGAGAAAACTATACAGCTAATTCGAGCATAGATTCGGAAACCTTAACAATAAACAGAATAAGCCCGACTTTGCACATGGGAATAACTGGAACTACCCCTATAACTTATTTAACAACTTCAAATTTTGCAGGATCCGAAACAAACACTGGCGACGGAGGATGTTCCTATTCTATGGATTTAACCAATGCAGTTTATGGTGTTGGGACTACTACATTTAATTATTCAACGAGTGGATGTACAAATTATACTGCTGGATATGTAACCAAAGACTTAGTAGTAAACAAAGCAACTTTATCAGGAAGCTTGTCAGGAACAACTCCTATAACCTATCTTACTGCTGGAGATGTAGAGGGAACTGAATCCAACACTGGCGACGGAGGTGTGACTTACAAGCTTTATAGGGAAGGGGTTGAGGTTTCAAATGCAGACACAACAGTTTTAGGGGCAGGGACTTACAATTATATTTATAATTCAACTGGGGGTGCCAATTATTCTACAAATGCAAGTTTAGATACCTTCTCTTTGACTGTTGATAAAGCCGTTCCATCAGCCTTTTTAAATTCGGATTTGGGATGGACAATAAATGAAACACAAGAAGTAATAATAAATTTATCAGAATCCAACACTGGCGACGGAGGTGTGACATATATTGTTTATAGGGACGGTGTGAGCAAAACAACTGGAGAAACGTGGATACCTGCCTATGGAACCTACGATTATGTTTTAAATACGACAGGCGGAGCAAATTGGACGATAAATTCTAGCATGGATATTCAAACATTGACAGTAAACGACATAATTAATCCTACAATATCAATTATTTCCCTGTCTAATAATACTAATTCTTCAGATTCTGGATTAAACATAACTTATTTAGCCGAAGATACAAATTTAGATTCTTGTTGGTGGACAAATGATTCAGGTTCGACAAATACTACCCTTACTGGATGTGTAAACATAACCAGCCAGACATGGAATGAAGGGATTACTAATTTAATAATTTACGTAAATGATTCATCAGGGAATGAAAACTCAACAGATATAACTTTTAGAATTGACATAACTCCTCCAAGTCTTTCAATTCTTTATCCAGAGGACGGATCCACTTACGATTCATTACATTTAGACCTAAATTATTCAGTAAGTGATTCTGGAGTTGGTCTAGACACCTGTTGGTATAAAAATAATAGCGACCCAGTAAATATTACTGTACCCTGCGGGACAAATACTTCGATAACTCAAATAGACGGAACCCATACTGTTTATATGTGGGCAAATGATACCCTAGGGAACGAAGTAAGTACTTCAAATACCTACACTATCTCAACATCAGCCCCAGCAATCACGCTAGTAAATCCAACAAACGATACTCAATCAAATACTCAATCAATAATTTTTAATTATACTGTTATTGACACAAACGGGGTAGATACTTGCCAATTATGGGGGAGCTGGGGAGGTTGGCAATTAGTTCAATCAAATGATCACGGCGGAGATTTAAGCGTAGATGCAAATGAAGGAAATTTCTCAGAAATAATAGGGGATGGAAGTTATATTTGGACTGTATGGTGTAATGATACGGATGGGGTCAATGATTGGTATTTTAATAATTGGACATTGTTAATTGATACAGTTTACCCCTTGATAGATTTTGACGCAACAACAAGCGCAAATAACACGAATACGACAGATGACTATATTTTTATAAATATTTCAACAACAGAATTAAATTTCGCAAACATAACTTTAGCATTATACGATTCAGATGGAGAGGTAAATTTGACAACCTTCACGACGGAAACTTCTGAAATAAATTTCACAGATCTTCCAGATGAAATATATTATTATAACGTAACAATAGTAGACACGGCTGGAAACACAAACTCGACAGAAACAAGAGTAAGAAGATTAGACGATACAAAACCTACAATTACAATAAATAGCCCCCAGGCACAAAACTACGGAGATAACACAAATGTAACTCTAAATTATTCAACGGCAGATAATTTGATAGGATTAGACATCTGTTGGTATGAAGTTCAAAATTCAACAGGTTATCCATGGGTGTCAACAACAACATTATCAAGTTGTCAAAATACAAGTTTCGCATTACCATCAGGAGATACGGATTATACTCTTAGTGTATGGTCAAAAGACCTATTAGGAAATACAAATTCAGAATCAGTAACATTCGGGATAAGAACTGAATCCCCTGTGGTGGTAATAACACCAATAAACGATACTCATTCAAATAGCCTAACAGATAATCAATTTAATGTAACAGTGACGACAAACGCAGACAGTATTTCTAATTGTTCACTTTATGGAGATTTTAACGGAACGTGGATGTTAAACCAAACAATAATTAACCCTGCAGATGGTGTTGAAACAAACTTCACAAATATAAATCTGACTGAAGGAAGTTTTAGTTGGGATGTATTATGTTATGACAATCTTGGAATAAGCGGATGGGGATTAAATAACCATACCTATGTAACCGATATCACTTATCCCAACATAAGTATAAATTATATTACTACGACAAAAGGATCTCAAACAATAAGGTTCAATACCACGACAAACGATACAAACGAAATATCCTGTAAATATTCAGTATACGATTCCTCTTTAGTGATAGATGGGTTAAATGAAAATGTTTCTTTCACTTGCCAGGAAGAAGAATTAACAACAGTCACAGCGTATGGTAACTATACTTTGAAAACTTATGTAACAGATAAGGCAGGAAACGAAAATTCAACAAATCAATCGTTCATAACATCACCATCAGAAGATGGCGGAGGCGGAGGCGGAGGTGGAGGTGAAGATATAGAGAAGATTCCAACAATAGCATTGCAAGAGATCGAGGGAGAGAGGACTTATGATGAATTAGAGAGGGCAATATTTTATGCAAGAATAAACACATTTTGCTCTGTTGAAAAAACATCCCAGGTTTTAGCAATACAAGATTTTTCTGGAGAATGCTCTCTTAAAAAGTCTAACATAGAGACAATAGTTGGAGGTATTGCTCTAGAGGGATTTGTTGTTTCAGTAAATGATTTTATTCTCTTTTATGATAAATATAATACTAAAGAGTTAGAGCAAGTTTATATGGCATCAGAAATTATAAAAGTCAATAGCTTATTTACTTCAGTTCTAGGAATTACAAATCCAATGATAGTAAATCCTCCGAGGCTGGATAGACCATTCATTATAATGGACGCGGACGGAAACATCACAATTGAGCACGTTTTTACAGTAAATAAAGAAGTAAAAGAATGTGCAATAATCTCTGGAGAAGGATTCGGATGCGAGGTGATAACAGATAATTCAGTAAAGATGACTTTGTATATTGAAGATGCAGATTTTTTCGATAAAATTTTCCAAGGAGAAATGTCTATTACCTCTGATGCGGATCCAGAAAACATTGAGATAAAAAGAATTTCCCTTATTCCGAGAGTTTACAATCTTTCTTACAATATTTTAGGGGTCCCAGTGATAGTCTTATTAGTCATATTAGGATTGCTAATTCTTGTTGTTGCAGTTTTTCTTATATTCAGAGGAAAGATTAGGAAGAAACTTCGATCAAGGCGATAGAATAACGCAAAATTTACCTAGAAGACACTAACTCTTAAATCATTAAAACTTGTCCATTTATTGGATTCTGGAGGGAATAGACAAATTTATAAGTAGCAAAAAGCTTATAAAGTGATGAAAAAGAGAAACTTTTTAGTATTAGTTTTACTATTAATCTTAGGTGTTACATTTGTTTCTGCCTTGATTATACAAACACTTACGCAATCTGATTTTAATGAAGGAAATTATAATTTAACTTATTATAATACAACCTATAATGCAGTTCAAATTAATTCTTCTAATGATTCTGGAAATTACACAAGTGAGGTTTTTAATGCTGGTTCTGTAGCAAGTTGGGATAATTTAAGTTGGGCTGAACAAAGAATTCAATGCCCAGACAATATGGTTTATATTAATAAATTAAATGGTTATTGTATTGATAAGTACGAGGCTTCAATGCCGTCTGCGAATTCTACTGATATGGGAAATGCTACCGAGGTTGCGGACAGAAATGCAGGAGGAAGTATGCTTGCTGAATCTAAAAAAGGAGTTGTGCCATGGGTGAGAATTAGTCAGATAAATTCAAGGATTGCCTGTTCAAATGCGGGGAAGCACTTATGCACCGACGAGGAATGGCTGGGAGCGTCAAATGTGCAGGGAGAGGTTTTTAATTTACCTACTAATTTGGCTGTGGCTCCTTATGGTTGTGTGACTGATTCGTCTACTTATTGTTTAGACCATAGTTTTGAATTAGGTGAGGCGTGTAATACTGGTTATAATGATGATGGTGAATCTGGCTGTTATTCATCAGAGGGGGTTTATGATATGACTGGGAATGTCTGGGAGTGGACGAATGAGACAGTTGATGTGACAAATCCTGACGATGTAGCGGGATGGAAGTATGCAAATAGCACACAGGGGTGGCAGACTACAACTGGCGTTGAAACTGCGATATATGGGAATGACGGGGTTTATTTTCCTTTAACAACGGCTGGGCGTGCGGTGATACGTGGGGGCAGTTGGAGTCTTGGGGCGATTGCGGGTCCGTTTTGTGCGTATTTGCATGATGCCCCGACGAGTACGTACAGCACTGTTGGTTTCCGCTGTTGTAGTAGTTGAATCTGGTGACTGGTAATCTAGTCATCTTAATTAAAGTAAATAAAAAAAATAAAAATGGAAAAACAAAATAAGCAAAAAGATATGGAGCAAAGAATATGATAGAAGATATGAAAATTTTCCATCAGACCTACGAATTTATTAAATGGGTTCATACTTTGTTAAATAAATTTCCAAAATCAGAAAAATACACAATGGCACAAAAAATAGAAAACACTTCGCTGAATTTTTTAGAAAGCATTATACAATCTAATAATGATTTTGATAAAAAAGAGTCACTGCAAAAAGCAATAGTTGAATTAGACAAGCTAAGAATTTTTTTCAGGTTGTCTAAAGATTTACAATTTATTAGTTTTAACCAATATGAATATGGTTCTAGATTGATAAATGAAATAGGCAGAATGCTGGGGGGTTGGTATAAGAAATACGTTAATGTTCCTTCATAGGAATGGGTTGGATTGTGATTAGCTGGGCGTGCGGTGAAACGTGGGGGCAATTGGAATAATGGGGCGATTGCGGGTCCGTTTTGTGCGAATTTGAATAATGCCCCGACGAATACGAACAACAATATTGGTTTCCGCTGTTGTAATAGGTCCCAAAACCAGATTCATTATCTTTACGGAGATAATGAACAGCGTAAGGGAACTACATCAACCCAAATCCAGACCGAAAGGTCAAATATTAAAATAAAATCCAGCGGTTAGTAAGATGATGCAAGGCGGATTGAACACTGCTGGATTTACCAAAAAACAAAAAATGAAAACACATAAAAATTTATTTGAGAAAGTTTGTAATTATGAGAGCCTTTATAATGCTTATCTAAAAGCAAGAAGAGGAAAAAACAACTTCCCAGAAGTTATTATATTTAATTATAATTTAGAAGATGAATTGTCTAAACTTCAGTATGAGTTGAAAAATCAAACTTATAAAACAGGAAAATACAGGCATTTTATTATTTTTGAGCCAAAAGAGAGAAAAATTTCTACCCTACCCTTTAGAGACAGAGTAATTCATCATGCTATTCATTCTGTAATTGAGCCGATATTTGAAAAGAAATTTATTTATGATTCTTATGCCTGCAGAAAAGGAAAGGGCACTCATGCGGGGGCAGATAAACTTCAAAAATTTATTAGGGGGGCGAATAATAATAATTATGTTTTAAAATGTGATGTTTCAAAATATTTTTCTTCAGTTAACCATAAAATTCTAAAAAGAATTATAAGAAAGAAAATTGCAGATAAAAAGTTGTTATGGCTTTTAGACGAAATAATAAATAGCACAAAACAAGGAATTCCAATTGGCAACTTAACTTCGCAACTTTTTGCTAATATTTATTTAAATGAGTTAGATGAATTTGTAAAATATGAGTTAAAAATAAAGTATTATATTCGTTATATGGACGATTTTATACTTTTACATGAATCCAAAAAAGAGCTTCATAAAATTAAAGAAGATATCAAAGTATTTTTTGCTTCGGTAGAGCTAACGCTTCATCCAAAAAAGGCGGAAATTTTTACGATTAGATCAGGAATTGATTTTCTTGGTTATAGAATTTTTAATAATCATAGATTAATCAGAAAAAGCACCGTTAAGAGATTTCTGAAAAACGTAAAAAGAAAAATTAAGAAATATGATTTAGAAATTATGAACTTTGATAAATTGATGGAAAGTTTTAATTCATGGGAAGCATATATGGCTCATGGAAACAGTTATAATCTTAAAAATAGTTTGTATGGGGGGTATTTAAAAAATGTTATGTAAATCACAATCTAAATTATTTGCAATATTTTCAATAGTATTAATTTCTTTAGTTGTAAGTTTTACTCTTATATCGGGTTTTGAATTTGAAAAAGAAACTTCAAAAACAATTATCTCTGGAAAATATCAAATAACAATTTCAGGAGATGAATATAAATGGGTTGATACTGTTTCTATAATAGCGGGGGAAGTAGAAATAATTGCTAAAGAAAAAATAGAAATGCCCGAAACCCTTACAGTTTATGATGAAAAAAATAAAAAATTGGAAGATATTTCAAAATCAGAAATCAAAATAAAAGATGGTTTTACATATACTATGAATGATAAAAAATATCTTAAAATAGGAACAAGTTCAATTGTAATTATTGAAATAACAGATGCAGACCATTTAAATTCTACAAGAGGATGGATAAAAGATGCTTATGATAATATTTCCATTTTAGATAATATTACTGCTACAATAAATTCAGAAGAATATTTAAGAGTTAAATTTAAACAGAATTTAACTTACAGTAAAGACATAACTATTTACGCCTCAAGTCAAAATAATGCTAGTGTTGAAGTTTATGAAAAGGATTCAGATGTGTTAATAGCTGATTTTGGAAATTTAGGTAGTGAAATTGAAATGTATAAAATTTACTTAACTGAACTAAATGGAACACAAGACACATTTGATTTAAAAATTATTAATGGGACTGTTGAGTTTGATTTTATTATAGACCCTACACTAACTTATGCAACTGTTCAAGATTTATATGGAATATTAGGAGACGGAACAAATAGGACAGGTGCTTTAAATATTACATTCCAAATAAGAAGCTGTAATGATGATGTTTGTTCGGGAGAAACATTTGTCGGACCAGATAATACTTCTTCAACATACTTTACTAATGCAACCCATAATACATTAAATGAAATTCTATCTCCAAATAATACTTACTTTCAATATAAATCATTTTTTTATACAGAAAATACAAATTACACTCCAATGTTGTTTAATGTCACAATTGGTTACACAGAAGACACAACTGCCCCCGTTATTTCAAATTTCAAATTTACAGCTTTAGACTATTCAGAATCACAAATCGGCACAGACCAAACAGCTTTCAATTTCACTAATTTAGAAGATATAGAATACATGAACATAAGCTTTACTCTAACAGATGCTACAGGAATAACAGGAGACATTAAACTCTACTTAACAGCAAACGGAACAAACGCTTGTTCACTTGGAAATAATCAATCTACTACTTGCTATAACTACGATTCAGATTCTTGGATAGAATATGCAAACGGAACTGACACTTCAACCTTTAGAGATATAGGAGGCTCGGCTCAAGGTGATTATATTAATTGCGACTGGACTGGAACATCCACTCAACGAAATTATACTTGTCAAATAGACGAACATTATAATCCAAATGTATGGAAGCATTATCCTCTTAATTTTTCTGATGTAAAATGGCAAAGCGGAACAAATGAAAGAATTAAAAAGAACACTGTTTGGAAAATAGAATTAGATACAGCAAATATTCCGCTTGACGCAGATTATTATAAATTAGATTTCAGAGTAAATAGTTCAATCGGTTTAACACCCTCTCAAGATATTTTAACCTATATGTGTAATTCAACTTATTCAACTGGCGACCCTTCAATTAACTCAAACTGCCAATTAGTAACAGGTAAAACGCCAAATGAACTACAAGATGACGGAACAAAATTTAGGGGTATTTTCACAAAAAGCTTAACAAGTTCACTTGGGGATATAAAATATGTTTTAATAACTTCGGATTCTCCGACTTCAAAATACTATTCAATGAAAACTTATGGAAAATTAGGTAGCACATCAGTAAGGACAAGTATAAGTAATGACGACGGAGATTCTTATTCAACTTTAGCAGGTTATGAAACAGAATTGAATCTTAATTGGTTTTACAATTCAACAAATGACGTAACTCAAACTCTCTTTAAAATTTATTCAGAGGATACATTAGGAAATAATGCAAACTCTTCAATACAAACATTAACATGGGACGCAGGAGACCTAAATGAAAAACCAATAGTTGATATAATCGTACCAGAGATAAATTCAAATCAAACAGGTATACTTCAAATAAATTGGACCACTGCAGAACCAAACGGAGATTCTTATTTAACAAATGTCACTGCAAGTAATGGGACTTACACTGCAAACATTTCATTAAATTTAGCAGATACAATTTCAAATACCACATGGGATACTTCAACCGTTGCAGATGGTTTATGGAATTTGACAATTGAGTCTTGTGAAAATGCAACTGGAGATTTATTTTGTGGAAATGATACTCATCAAATTTCAATAGACAATACCCTCCCAAATATTTCAATAATTTCTCCAATTGATGGATATGCGATATACGATTATGTTTCTGGTTCTGTTCCAGTTTCAACAAACTTTTCATTAACAGAAACCAATCTCGATTCATGTTGGTATACTATTGATGGAGGCGTGTCAAATACTTCAATTACTTGCCTAGGGGGTTATAATAATTTTACATTTTCTTTATCTTCTGTAGGAACTTTCACGTTAGAGATTTCTGCAAATGATTCAGCAGGAAATGAAAATTCATCTTCAATTCAAATAATAGTTTCTGCATATACAGGACCTCAATCAGGTGGAGGACCAAGTAGTAACGATAACAACAATAATAATAGTGATGCACTAGAATATAATTTAACAATATTGTGTGACAAGGTAAATACATTTTTGTTAGATAATCCAACTTATGATTACGATGAAAAAGAAGATTTCCGAAACTCTCTGGGAATAATTCTTGGATATGCCATAGGTGACGACGTGTTAAGTAAATATCTTACAAACTTTAATGAATCCTGTAAGGATTATATGCCAGGGGAAAACTTACCTGAGGATCCTTCTACTCCAGGAGATAGTTCAGAAGAGGAAGACTATACAATCCTATTCATAATAATTGCAATTATAATCATTCTTGTCTTCATCATTATAATCATTGGAATGATATACAATTCAGAAAAAACAAGTTTATTAATCACTTCACTCATAAGAAGGGATAAACAATAACCGACCGATTAGCATCCAAAAAAGAGAAGCCTGAGTCTTAGGATAAAAGGCTCTCTTTATTTTAACTACACCCCACAAACATTTAAATAGTATGATAGTGTGATAATATTATGAAAGATTATATAATTGAAAGGGGGTTTAAAAAATGAAGAAATTTAACAAAAAAACGTTAAGTTTTGTATTTATTAGTGTTCTTGCTTTAACTCTTGTTAGTGCTGGGATAATGGCTTATTATGGTCAAACAGCTACTACCGTAACTGTTAATCAGTCGATAGTATTCACTGTTGATGGTGATGTTTCTACTGGAGAACGATATATGGAAAATGTCACTTGTAAAGTTGGAGAAACTTGCCTGGGAGAGAATCCTTATAGGATTACTAACAATGGAGATTCGGACAGAACTGTTGCTTTAATAACTAGCGGAAATACAAATGGTATAAATGTGAGTTATGTTGGTCAAGTTGAATTGTCAACTAAAAACACGACTACATGGAAAGAGACTTCAGAGAAAAAGGCTACTGTAACACATACACTTGTTGGAGATAGGTTTGAGACTGAAGTCATCTCAGATGGAAATTTGAGTGGTTATGTTTTAGTATACGCAATGGATAAAGATGAAAGATTTGATAATTTCGCATCTGTTGTTTTAGTAAAAACTGTTGATGGAGACTTACCATATAGTAGCGATTGGAATGCTAATGCTAATCCAGGATATTGTGGAGGGGAGAATACCTTTGATAGCTATGATCACTGTAAAGGCGCTAAGCTTTGGATTGTAGAGGAATCCGATTTAGGTACTCCAGATGGAGAAGGCGTTTCCCCATTAAGTTGGGATAATATGGCTGATTACTTATACGAGACAGACCTAATACAATACTTTGACAATGACGTTGGACAAATAACAGTCCCAGCAGGAAGCTTTATAGAATTTTTCCCACAATTTAGTGTGGATTCTAAAGCTACAACTGGTGATTATGTTGTTTATACAACAGTTAATTAATCAAATTAATTTTTATTTTTTTATTTTTTTATTTTTCCGAACAGAGATAGGTACGACACATGATAATAAAATCAATAATAACAATACTAGGAATGATTCTTTTATTTAACTGCGTTTCTGCTTTCTCTGTTAATTTGGATCCGTTGGGAGAGATTTATGCTGGGGATATTTTTCAGAAAAATTTAACAATCCAAACAGGTGGTGATATGTTAGTCTATCTATCTCATAACTCCAGCGAAGGGATAAATATATCTTATGACTCTCCAATACGAGTAGACGGTGAAAGGAATATAGTGGTTAATATTTCAACACATCCTTATTTGCAATCTGATAATTATAGCTTAATAATTTATGCTAATTCAGAGATATATCTTTCTAGTGGCAGACATTCTTCTTCTAAGAAGACCGTAATAGAGGATGAAATTATTAACAATACCATCATTGACCTATCCACTGTATCTCCAGGTAGTGATGCGCCAATCAATATTTCAAAAGATGATCCACAAGAAGATCCACAAGAAGAGAAAGATGAAATTGGTTATAGAATCTATGGAATAATTGCGATGTGTGTAGTCGCCTTCTTTGCGTTGATGTTCTGGCTGTACGTAATCTATAAAAAAATAAAATTAAAAAATAAAAATAAATAAAGAAATTTACTTCTTCTTTTTCTTAGAAACTTTTTTCTTAGAAGTTTTATCTACTGCGATATAATAAGGTACAGTTACCTTAACTAATTTCTTATCAATTAACTTTCTAAGATTTTGACTAACAGTGCTTGGCTTTCTTTTGACTGCTTTTGCTATCTCGTCAACACGGTACGCTTTGTCATTAGTCCTGAGGAATTCTAAAACATAATTCTTTTCTCCTTTTTTGGATCTAGAATTAAAGTCCCCTTTTTCAAATCTTTCTCTTGTTATTGGCATATTCTTACCTCCTTTCAGATCGGTCGTTACGAATTCAATTTCACAATCATCACAACAAAAATGTTTCTCTCGAATAACTTTTCTTTGATGTCTTTCAACTTTAGTTGCAAATTTATATAAGAAGACCCAGCCTTCATCATAAGGAAACCCCTGCGCGATTGTTCTTTGATCACTTTTCTTCCCACACTGATCACAAGTAAAATTAGTAATTAATCTCTGGTCTTTCATATATGATAGTATGACAATCATACTATATAAATGTTTCTTTTTCCTATCATTAAAAGATAGGGATAGTTTATAAATAAAAGATCATAAGATATATCATGGCAAAAAAAACAACTAAATCTCAAACCAAGTGCCGTTTTGGAAATTTGGCGTCACCAGTCCGTACTGCTTCTGGAAGTATGAGACGATGTAAGCTAAAACCGAAAAGCACTTTGGGTATTTCTAGGGACAGAAAACACAAGTCGCAAGAAAACCATGAGGTGAGATTTAGAAAATCAAAAAGAGCTAAGGCTAAAAAGAGAAAGTAGATAACAACAACTTTATTAAGTTCTAATTGTGTCTATATTAATGAAAGTTGGGCAATGGACAAATAATGAAATTCTTTTTTTAAAGAACAATTATACAAAAATGTCAAGCTCTGAATTAACTAATAAACTTAATCGTTCTGAAAGTTCTATTAGAAATAAGAAATTTATATTAAGGTTAGGTAAAGATAATAGATGGTCTGATGATGAGCTTTCCTATTTAAGTGAAAATTATTTAGATTTTACTTATTCTGAACTTTCTAAGAATATGGATAGGTCAGAATCCTCAATCCAGGGAAAAATATGTAACTTAGGATTATTGCAGGATAAGAAGTGGGATAAATTAGAAGACGATATTTTAACAAATAATTATTTATCTACGAATCGCATTGAACTCTCTAAAAAATTAAATCGTTCAGTTTTTAGTATCAAGGCTAGACTATCTAGGCTTGGATTAACAAAATCTAATGCGTGGAATGAGGGGGATATAACTTTTCTCAATAATAATTACCAGAATATGTCTTGTTCGGAATTAGCTAATAAGCTTAATCGTTCTGTGGTGTCCATTCATGTAAAGAAAGGTAGGCTAGGACTAATCCAAAGACTTCCTTGGAGCGATAAAGAAGATTTGTTTCTTAAAAAAAATTATTTAACAATGTCGAATATAGATATTGCAAAAAGTCTTAAATGTGAGGTTAGTAGAATTAGTAGCAAAGTTACTAAGCTTGGATTAAAAAGATCAAAAGAATGGACTGCTAACTATATGAGAGAACTTTTCGTAGGTAAAACTTATGATGAAAGGTACGGAAAGGAAAAAGCGGATGAAATGAGGAAAACTGCTAGTATTAATTTTAGTGGGGAAGGGAATCCAAGTTATGGAAAAACTCCATCAATAGAAACTAGATCTAAAATAAGCAAGGCGAATATAGGAAGAATCCCTCCGAATCTTGAGAGTCTTCATACATCAATGAAAGGAGAGGGTAATCCAATGTATGGAAAGTTTGGCAGAGATCATCCAGCTTATATAAATGGTAAATCAAATGAGAATTACACTAAAGAATGGAATAAACAATTCAGAAGATTTATTAGAAAGCGAGATAATAAGGTTTGTATGATTTGTGGGATACACAGAGAAAAGTTAAATAGGGCATTAAGTGTCCATCACATGAATTATAATAAAAAGATGACATATGAACAGAACTGCGTGTCTTTGTGTGATTCTTGTCACTCAAAAACAAATTTCAACAGAAAGCACTGGACTAAATTCTTCCAGTCTCTTCTGTCTGAAAGATATGGCTACCAATATTCTGAAGTAGGAGAAGTGATTTTAGAATTTGAAAACTTAATTCCTATCGTTAAAAGATAGGGAGTATTTATAAGTCAGAATATCTATATTAAAACGTGGAGATTTATAATAATGGCATTTAAATTTACATTATTGGGACTAGAAATCTCTAACAGTAATTCACGCTGTGAAACTCCACGAGAACAAAAAATGGTAAAGAAAAAATCTTCAAAAAAACAATTAGCACATAGAAAAAAATTTAAGATAGCAGTGCAATCTTGCCATTCTTCCACGAAATCGAAAGAGGCTTTTGGAAAATGTTTAAGTAAGAAGCTAACTAAAAAGGGATCTAAGAAAAAATGAAGAATGGAAAGATAATCTTCTCAATATTTTCTATGGCATTAATTATGTCTATGGGTCTTGTTCTTGCATCGAACCAGGGAGGAAAGGTTATTGCCACTCAAAACCAACTTCAAACAAATTATCAAAATCAATATCAATTAAGTGGTGGTGATTTTATTACTGCTAATTTAGACAGAGAACAGGCTCAGGTGAAAGTTAGAGAAAAGATTCAACAAAGATTCAAAATTCAAAATTGTAGCTGTGAGAATATCCAGGTGGTAGAATTACAAGACGTTCAAAATCAAACAAGGATTGCTTATCAGGTAATCGAAGACCATGAAGGGAAGATATTCGGACTATTCAAAAAGAAGATTCAGATTATGGCTAATGTTGACATAGAAACTGGAGAAGTAATAAGTATGAAGCAACCGTGGTATATGTGGATGATGAGATTTACTCAAAGGAGCGCTAACTAATGGCACCGATTAATTGCAAACTCAAAAAAAATCAGAATAATGCAAGATGTATTTATCATAGGGAAGATTTGAAAACCGATATTGATTGGTTTGAAGGCTTGGGTGTTGATAAGTCAGAAGCAAAAAGCTTTATTGGCAGTTTGTTAAATAAAAAGAAAGCAAAGGGGATGAGGTTGTAAAATGGCACCATCAAAAAATAAATGTTATAGGTGCAGAAATTTCGCAATGAGTGATCCTACTAGATTTAGAGCAAAGAATAAAACATCATTATTGAAAGATATTAAGAAAAGAACGCCTACCTTTGCAAAAGGTAAAAAGACAACTGACTTCGTGGAGGTTAAGTGTTAATGGCTCCAAAGAAACCAAAGATGTGTCACGTAAAAGATATCAAAAAGTTCTGCGACAAGAACGGAGATGATTCTAAAAAATGCAAAGCACGAAAAGAGAAGTGCGAGAGGAATTAAGATGGTAAAAAAATGTTCAAAAGGATTTTCAAAAAAAAATGGGAAATGCGTAAAGCTAAGCGGATGTAAAACAATCCCAGGACATTTAAGTTCATTTGCAAAATTTGTAGCAGAAGATGACATTGAAGTGATGAGTTCTGCGTTGCATCCTTCTTCAGATTTGGACAGGGAAAATAAGAGGATGAATAGGGTTGCTATAAAAAGATTGAGAAGATCTGTTGATAAAATTGATATAAACAAACCTCTGAATAAGACTGAGATTAACCAATTAAGAGAGGCGAATGAGATACATTTAAGCGACGGAAAAGCTAAAGCAAGGCAACTAGATAATTTCTTAACAAATAAAAGTTGGGGTAAATGTTAAAATGGTAAAAAAATGCTCAAAAGGTTCTGTGAGAAAAGGCAATAAGTGTGTAAGGATTAAATCTACTGGAATGTTTAGAGTTGCCTATGAAGTACCAAGTAATTTTGGTTTTGAAAAAACAAATATCAAAGTTTTCACATCATTACCAAAAGCTAAGACCGAGTTTAATAAAAGATTTGCAAAATTCAAGAGAGATGTTAAGACCGATGATTTTGAGGGTGGAGAGGGAATTATCCTTGAGGATATAAAGAAAGACTTGCGAATTAAATCAAGAATTGTTGATGAAGACGGCGAAATCCAAAACAATGACGGAATGAGATAATGGCTTCTAAGAAAGCAACTAAGTGTAAGATTGGGATGCTTGTAAAATATGGAAAATGTATTGAGGCTCCTGAGGTAGTTACTGGAAAACAAAGCAGACCATTCAAACAAATTGATTTTTCTGAGAATTCTTATTCTAAGGAATATAAAAAAGCGAGGGCGTACGCTAAGAAAAATGGGGGAGAGGTTTATACGATGGTTGATGGTTATGGGACTTCAGTAGATTTCATTAAGGGAGTTCATCATGTTGATCGGTTGGGAGTGGTGGTCCTAAAATAAAGATGGGACAACATAGTTTTAGGCATTTTGACATTGAAAAACAATTCAGCGATGCTTTCAATAAGTGTGCTAAGGGTCCACTATCCGAAAAAGGTAGATGTGAATCTGATGTAAGAGTGCTACATAGAGAAGTAGAGAGTGGAAGGCTTAACCACATGGCAGACAGTATCCATAATTTTATTTCTAGGTTAGATCAAGACGAAGTAATCACATTCAAAAAGAAGTTCCCTGGGATGGTAAATGTTGCTAATGATTTTGCAGTTGTGGAGGAACTAAGGAAATTTTAAAATGGCAAAAGAAAAAACTAAAAAGTTGAATATTATGTCCTGCAAATGTGAAAGCGGGGTCTACGGAGAATCTGCAGTTCTTAAAAATTGTAAATGTCGTCCTTCTGGCAGAAAAGAACGTGAATATGATACTGTCATAGTGGAGAAAAAATAATATGGTAAACTGCGATTTAAAAAAGAATGAGAGAAATAAAATATGTTTAAAGCAAGTAGGAGAAGCGATCTTTTCTATTATAATTCCAAAGTCAGATAATTCTAACAATTCAATTAATCAAAAAAGTGTGAAAAAATATGTTAATAAAATAAATTCAGAATTCGGAGGAAGTACAACTAAACCAGTAACTCTTGGATGTTGGTCAGATGAAAAAAGAGAGAAATTGCAATGTGAGACTGGGACCCATGTATCAGGCTATGTAGATTTTGATAGTCCATATGATGCAGAATTGAATAAAATGAATGTATCTCAAAGAAAAGCAAAACTTCAAAAAAGTTATAAATTTATGAAAAAAGTAGCTAAAGAAATGGCAAATGAATTTGGACAAGACTCAATACCTGTTATTTATGATAATGTTAGAGATATAAGTTTCATTCAAGGAACATGGAAGAAAAAATTAAATAAAAAATATCTATCAGGTAAAAAATCTCCCAAAGACCCATTTAAGAAATATGTTTAAAAAATCTTGCTAAATTCCTTATCTACCTCTTTCTCAGCCTGTTTACAAAATTCTTCATAACATTTTTTACATCTTAATCTAAGATATGAATAGTACCCTTCAGTTATTTTATATAGTTTTTTCTTACACGAAGAACATCTAACAAACTTTTTATCCTTAAAAATGATTCTTTTCATCCAAAGATCATCGTAGTCACTATATCTCCTACCTTCAAATGCGTTGAATTTTTCTTTCTTCATTTTAATTTAACTTTATCTTATTGCCACATTTAGTACAACTTGTTGAATTCATCTTACTTCTTGTAACGAAAGAATGATCACAAGGTTTCCCAGTCTTTTTATTTATATGACCACAGTAAATTAATCTCCCATTCTTAGATAAACCATCTTTCTCAATAAACTTTTCAATTGCAGTGACTCTTTTCTTTAAGCCTATTATTTCTTCTTTTTCTGTTTTTACCATTATTTTTTAACCCCCTTTCAACTTTATTAATTCTTCCTTCAATTTCATTAGCGTAGCATTGGATTTCTAAATAAAGATCTTCTAAGATAGAGACCTTTGATTTTTTGAATTCTTTTTTCAGTTCCCCAGTAGTTTCATTAAGGCGCTTGAGCCTTGTCTTGATGTAATTAAAATCAGTTTTCATTTTTTAAGCCTCGCTATTTCTTTTTTCAGTTCGTCATTCTCTTTCATCAAATCAAGATTAATCACCAGTAAATTAGAATTACTTTTGATTAAAATAATGTGTTGGTCCAGGATTGCTCTAAGTTGAATTACAAAATCTTTAGGTTTCATTTTTTGTTGTATTTCTTCCCCCTTATTTCTTCCCTTAATCCTTTAGGTAGCCAGTTCCAAGCATTAGAACACTTTTTTGAACAAGTATGCCAATTCTTTTTCTCTCTCCATTCAGGAATAGTTTTATTGCATCCAGGAACATAGCATTTCATCGTTTATCAAAATCCCCCCTGGCATTTATTGATCCAATTATGTCTCCAAGTTGCGCAAGTTCTGACTCTTCTTTTATTGGTTTCCCCAATATCTCCTTAATATCCTTTTCTTCATCAGGGAGCGCCCACATGGATATAATCCTCATTCCTTTTCTTCTATTTTTAGCCATTATTTTCCTTCCTCCAGGGGCTTCCCACAGATAGGGCAATAAATCCAATCATGTTTAATCTTCTTCGAGCAATACTTACACATAAAGTATTTAGCGGGGCTGTCTGGCAATAGGCAAAATTCCTTGATAATTGTCCAATTTTCTCCAAATTCAAGCGTAGCGTCCACCCTAGCCTCTACATCAACCGTTTGTGGGTCTATTCCATAGTTCTTCTTGAGAAGATTCTTAATCCCAGCGACTATAAATGCCTTATTTGTTACCATCTTCTAACTCCTTATGGACCCAATATCCAAAGAAAAATGAAAGGAAAATATAGATCATTGGGGTAAATATCCCTGCGATCTTTTCAGATGTTCCCCTTATGGTGTTGTATTCTTCGGCTCCGTCATATTTACTTAAATTGAATTGAGTATAAGCTATAAGGTACCCATTTTGTAATTCATCATTAATTTTAAGGTTAGTTGGAAAACAGATAGCTTCCGCTCCCTTCATATGTATTGAATGAAAAATTTCATGAACAATAATTGCGAAAAAGAATATCCCCACTAATGAAAGGAAAATCATAGGGATAATTATAATTTTATTTTTCATCTCCTCTCCTTTTTTTTGTTATTTTGAGATGCCCAACTGTCTCTGTTTTTGCTCTTGTATTTTGTGATGTTTCTTTATTTGCTACCATTTTATATTTTTTTGATTATGCTGTTTACTGTTGATTCTTCATCACTCAATACGCCCTCTTTCCAGCCGTCTTGATGAGTATCTTTGTACATTGGAATGATCCATCTAAGTTCTTCGATCTCTTCTCCAGTGAAATATATTGATTTTCCTTTTGCCATGAGTATAAGATCCTTGAGGCGGATAAGACCCCACTGTTTCCAGTGGAAATAATGAAAAAAATATAATTATTGTTTCTTCTCTCTCTTCTTTCGGTTTTCTTTTCTAACAAACTTCACTAACTCCTCTATAGTTTCAGGCATCTCAACAGTTTCATAGTTTCCGCCGTTCATCTCTCCAATACTTCCCTTTCCGTACGTTCCAGTATTTTTTTGATGACTAACTAAAACCAAATATGGCTCATTCTTCTTGCCATGATGTAGCCTGAAGGTTATGCTTATGATGTTGTTATTCTTAAACCGATCTTCTCCTTTAACTCCATTCTTAGTAAGGTGGATCGAAGACTCACAATTCATTCCGAAAGGTCCCAATATTTCGTAGGTCCTATTTTTGAAGTGTTTAAGCAACTCAAGCGCAATAGGTTTTATGTAATTGTCGTGGTGATGAGGGTATGTCATGTTTTCTAACTTTTTCTCAGCCACTGCTATCTGTTCTTTCAGATTTTCTTGCCTTGTCTTGTAAAACTTTTGCTTCCTTTCGTAACTTGTTTGCATTTCCTTTAATTCCATTTTATGCCAACTCATCGCCCTCCCCGATACAAAGACTTGCATCTCCAACATCATCAAAACTAACAATCGAAAAAGAGTGCATCCCCTTTTCAGTCTCAATAAAAACCTCATTCTCTCCTCCTGTCTGTTGAAGCTTCTTGATTAAATCTTTAACTTTCATTTACGATTCCTCCCTTTCAACTCATTAAAAACTTCGAGAATAGGATGGCTTATCTTGCCCCTTTTCCTTCCTATGTCTGATTTTAGATTATCTAGTTGTGTTTGTCTCCAGCTACTCAATCCATTATCATAAATTTCCCTCATGAAATCAGGGAGATCTTCCAGACATTCAACTTTTCTAGCTTTGAGCATTACGTCCGCGGTGACATACATATACAATTCTGCATATTCGGAATCCAAAGGACCCGATAAACTCGCCGTCATTAAATAAGCTACAACTTCAGCGTTTCCGACGGTCTTAGCGACGTTTTCTTCTGGATGTAGTGCGTTAGCCATCCCACAAATAAGCCTTTCTTCTTTTATTTGAGATCTTAACCATTCAGGGATATTCTCACCCCATCCAATATTTGCAACTACTAATTTGTTTTCCATTTTAGAATTTTTTCAACTCCTCTTTTAGTTCTTTGCATAATGAAATTCCTTTAAGGTCCGCTCTAAGCTCCTCTACGCTCTTAAAGACGATTGGAGGCGCAATAGCCTGGTGTAGGAAAGTTCCTTTTTTGTAAACATCGCCTTTTTTGTAATATTCTGATATTGGTTCCCTGTCTTCAGTCCACTCCGTAAAAGTCAAACCTTCATCAATCTTTTTGATCACTTTCTCAACTTCTTCTTTTGTTATTTTTTCCATTATGCGAAATACTCCTTAATTTTTTTCAATTCTTCTTCCAGCTTTTCCTCTTCCCAGGCTTCAGCCATTACGGTCTCAAAGAATTCTATTACATAATCCTCAGAACATTCAACCCCTAACTTTCTACCAAAATGTCTAAATCCCTGGACACAACTTTCAAAGTCATGGAATTTCTTAACGTCTTCTAATGTGTTATCGAATACACACCAAACATTTTTCCCTTCAATCCTAACTAATTCACATCCCATTATTCAGCGCTCCCCTGTTTTACAATTTTGATCATGTAGGTACTAACCCCAGTCGAATTAAACGCCTTTTTGAAAGCATCCGCATCATTCTTATAATAAGTTGCTCCTAGTGAGTCGATCCATTCCCTAAATTCTTCGCCTTTCTTTCTTCCATTGAAAAATGGTCCTGCGCTCATAACCGAAACCAAAACACCGCCTTCGTTTAGTGTGTCGTATGCCTTTCTTACGTGGTCCACATCTTGGAAATTCTCAAAAGGTGGGTTCATTATTATTCTATCGTACTTTTTACCCTCGAATTCTAAGAAGTCGGATCCAACCATGTTACAACCCTTCAATTCTAGGATCTTTTTTAATGAGTGCGCTATTTCTATGCAGTCTATGTTTGTTATTCCGTGCTTTTTCAATACGTCAACCATATCCCCCTTACCTGCGGACGGCTCCAGGACGCTGTGAGAAGGCTCTACGCCCCCTAAAACAATCATTTCATCAATAAGGTTCTCTGGAGTTGGGAAAAATCCTGGAATTTTAGCCTCTCGAATATCATCCTCAATCTTTTTTATTTCCCTTACCTTTATTTCTTCTTCGGATAATTCCAATTTCAACTCATTCAACACAATTCGAGCATTTTCAACTTTTTCGTTTGAATCAAGTCCCCATTTATCGAATTTCTTCTTAACTTTTTCACACTCTTCTCTAGCCCACTCAGGACGCTCCGCAATATACTCTTCTGTTGGGTATAAACGTGGATAACTCAACAATTCAAGATCCTTAACTGTTGCTAATCCCTGTAATTCTTCTGGTATCTCTCCACTTTTCCACATTTTATCCAGGAGCCTCGCTTTATTTTGAAAATTCTTTAAACGGTCTTGTTTCGCCACATTTTGTCTTAATTGCTCCGCTCTTCTTCGGGTTATATTACAATCGTAATCAGTGGAAATATTGTTTATCTGTTTCTCCAGTGAGTCAATTATTTTTTTTAGGTTTGGTCTTTTCTTCCCTGGGACGATCTTAAAACTTATTCCTTTTTTTATGTGACAATCAGGCTCCCCGTAATTTTCTGCTGTTGAATACCAAACAACATCATCTTTATTATTTGGATGGCTTACTTTTGCATAAAATCTTTTTGTCTTTACACTCTGATAATATTCTGTACAAAATCCAGAGTCTTCCCCAACTTTTTTAACTTCTATTATTCTATTTTCCATTTTATTTTTTATCCTCCTTGACTAATTCACAAAACTTCTTAATCCACCAAACCCTACAATCAAATTTATTATATCTCTTGTGATCTTTAATCCGATTATCATGTTTTGGGTTTTCAGCCTCTAAATAAACTAAATCATCCGAAGTCTGCCCAGTCACTTTTATAACTATAAAATTGGTTCCACTATGAAAATCTCCAGGAGAGAGAGTTTTGTATTTTTGTCCTTTT
>Ga0207997_1000321_pt1 | contig 24524 bp, 42 predicted proteins | sample AntAceMetag02UKN_FD_184777 | JGI IMG/M metagenome (GOLD analysis project Ga0207997, IMG submission 184777) | Saline lake microbial communities from Ace Lake, Antarctica - Antarctic Ace Lake Metagenome 02UKN (SPAdes) (version 2) | ecosystem: Environmental > Aquatic > Non-marine Saline and... | reverse complement strand
AACAGAAATAAACTACGAGAATAGAACTGAAAAAACACCAACAGACGCTTCACTAATCTGTTGCTCTGTAAGAGAACCCATTAACTCTACGAGTTTAGAAAACAAGAGAAACACTCTTGATAACTCTAAGTTCTTTTTTCTTTGTGGAAGTGAGTATAACTTTCCGAATAGGAAAGCGGTTTGTAGCCGAGTGTTTGTATTAGGGGTTGATGGGAAACCATTAACTCCTTGTAAACATAAAAGAGCAAGGTTGTTAATGAAACAAAATAAAGCAAAACCTGTATGGAATAAGTTTGGAGAATTTGGAATTAAGATGTTAGAAGAAACAGGCAGTGAAACAGCAGAAATTATTTTAGGGATAGATAATGGAACAAAGTTTGAAGGTTATTCTATAATTGTTGATAAAACAAATAATTTTAATGTGATGTGGAAACTTCCAGATAAACAAAAACTTGTAAAAAAACTTGAAGAAAGAAGTAGATTAAGAAGAGCGAGAAGACAAAGAAATTGCAGGAGAAGAGAAGCAAGATTTAATAATCGTTCAAAAGATGGTTTTATTGCACCAAGTCAATTACAGGTTGTTCAAAGTAGGTTGAAAGCAATAACTGAGTTATTTAAATCTTACCCAATAAGCAAGGTTGCATTTGAAGATGTGAAGTTTAATCACCGAGATAATAGGTGGGGGAAGAATTTTTCTACAATTGAAGTCGGAAAAAATATGATTAAAGATTTTATTAATAATAAAATTGGAAGGAAAAATTTAATAAATTTTGAAGGAATAGAAACATATAACTTGAGAAATAAATATAATTTGAAAAAGTCTTCAGATAAATCAAAACAGAGTTTTTATAGCCATTGTGTAGATAGTTTTATTATATCAATGGAAACTATTGGAAAACCTATTATTCTTAATGAAAGTATAACTTATATCGATGATAACTACAGACCTGTTAGAAGAAGGTTACACGACACTCAATTTTCAAAAGGTGGAATTAGAAGTAAATTTTCTACTGGAAAATTTCAAGGAATATCAAAGGGGTGTATTATAGGAGATGAAAATGGTTGGTTGGGACAATTGGTTGGTGGAACTAAAGATAATTGCTGGTATTGTGATTTTGAAATGAGAGGTAATAGAAAAGTTTATCAAAAAGGAAAATCCATAAATAAAATTAGTTGGATTTCACATCACTTCAAATATAATAAACTAAATATAAACAGCCAATTCATCCCCCACCTGAAGGAAGGGGACTTCTTGGCTCAGACAATATGTTAAAATTTAAAGAGTTGATTTAAAAAAACAAAATGAAAGGGGGTAAAATTTATAATGGGATATAATCCAGCAGATTACAAAGCTGTTCAAAGCGATGCTGTTGCCATGCCAAAAAAAGAGTTAGAAGAATATTATGTAAAAGGAAAAAATGATGAATACCATAATTGTTGTCAAACAATTGGACTATTTTTATTTGCACTTTTTGCAGTTTTCGCTATAGGATTTTTAGGGTATGCAATTGCAAGCGATATAATTAAAGATCAAGTTCAAGATAGTACAATTCAAATTTCAGATGAAGTTTGTCCTTATATTGGCGAAGCATATGAATCACAAGACATTCTAAAAAAAAGTTTGGGTCATCAAAATAGTATAATTTGTAATCAATATAATTCAGGTTTTGAAAAAGAGGCAGTAAAGAATTATGAACTTCCAAAGATAAAATAATTCAAAGGCAAAGGGGTTTAGAAGAAAAATTTATTTTTGTTCTTTTTCTTTGACTTCTAAGCATCTTCTTTTACCAAATCTTTTGTAAGGAAATTTCTTGTTATTCTTTTTTTTATCCTTTCTTGTATTTCTTCTTTCGCATTCTAATGCTGGATTCATTTGAATTTTGTTTTAGTTTGAAAATGTTCTGTACTTTTTGTGGGGGGTAATCAATTTCGATTTGTTTTGGAATTTCCAAAGATAAAAATCTATTTAAAGCTTTCTTTTCTTTAACCAATAAAACCCTATCTCTTTTATTCATAATATCTTAAGTAACATAGGTTATTTAAATCTTTCTATTCTTTCGCGAGTAAGAACACAATAGCAACATTTAAATAACCTTCTATACTCTTACTCGTATTAAAATGGAACAAAAGTTTATAAATGTGTTAGTTTTAGCCTTTGTATTTTTAATAATTGGTTCAGTTTTGCTTGGATCAATTGCTACAAATATAGGTGAAAGAACTGATAAAACAAACATTTATGATGAAACATTTGATTTGAACGCACTAGGTTGTGTAAATGCAACTGGTGGTGGAATGGTAAATTTCACTGCTGATGCAGATTGTAATATCACAATGGCTAATGCACCATCTGGTTGGAAAACAACTGATTGCCCATTAACAAGTGTTACAGTATTGAATACAACAGCTGGAACGTATGCAGCATTATCTGAAGGAACAGATTACGATTTGTTTGCTACAACTGGAATTATTCACATGTTGAATACTTTAGATAATGATGGTGGAACATTTAATACAACATATGTGAATTATATCCATTGTGAAGATGATTACCTTAACTCTTCTTGGGGAAGAAGTATATTAGGCACTGTGCCTGGTTTCTTCGCATTAGCATTGTTAGGAGTTTCTCTGTGGTTATTCTACACAGTATTCAAACAAGTTGGAATCATAAAACAATAAGTTTAAACATTTAAAAAATTGAAATAGAAAGATATATTTATACTTATTTTTATAAAGTTTTTTAAAATATTTTTTAGATGTTCTTTGGTTTTTATTTTCTTGTTTTCTTTTTTTTTATCGCGTGAGCAGGAAAACCCACACTCTTTGGAAGTGGGGTGAAAGCAAACCGAGTTTGTTACTACTTTTAAATGGTGGGAAAAGTTTATAAAGGGTATTCCCATAGATAAAGAATGGGAAAACAAAAATATAATAGTCATACGCAATTAAATAAAACGGAGGTTAAAAAAAATGGCATATAAAGAAATCAATCCAGAAATGTGGGGTTATGAAAAAGATGGAGATTTTATAGAAGGTATTCTTGTTAATATACAAAGAGATATTGGTGTTAATAAATCTATTCTATACAACATTGAAACACCAGAAGGTGTAAGAAATGTCTGGGGATCTACTATTCTTGATTCACACATGGCTTTGGTTAAGGTTGGTGAGAAAGTTAAAATCACATACAAAGGTTTAGGTGAAGCAAAAGCAGGAAAGAACGCACCCAAAATTTTCAAAGTCGAAGTAGACCGAGAATAAACAAAGTTTTTATTTGGGGCTTAGGCCCCTTTTTATATTCACATAATTATATGGAAAAAACATTAACTGAAAAATTAAGAGAAAATCCTTGGATGATGGGAACAATTGTAATGGGGGTTTTTGTATTATTATGTATTGCTAATAGTTTTATTACCATCAATAAAGAAATTGATGATTTCACTTCAGTAATAACATTGTGTGAAAAAGCTAGTGTTACACCATCTTGGGCAAATGAGAAAGGTGGCATAATTGCAGAAGGATATAATTCCTTTGGAAATCAATCATGGAATGTTGTTGATGAATTAATAGAACAAAAAATATATTTTATTTATAGTTCAAATTGTGGGTGGTGTAAAAAACAGATAGAATATTTTGGAACCACCTGGGAAAAATATGTTGAGAGTGGGTTAACAATTAAATGCTCTTAAATTAATAAAAAATGATAAAATTTATATTAAACCTTATAAAATGGCTTATTGAATTAGGGATAGTTTTATTTGTAATACTCTTTCCAATAATTTTATATCACCAAAATCCTTTTGTATTTTACTGGGATAAAATTAATCTTTTAGTAGATGGACTTAAGGCTCTATTTACAATAGGAAATTTTAAAGCATTATTTTAAGTAAAGGAATATTTCACTAAAATTAAAACAGGGAGGGAAAACAAAATGTCAAAAGAAGAAAAAATAAAGAAGAGTGTTAAGAAAATCCATAAAGAAGCTACAAAGATTGAAGAAGAAGTTGCACCTAAAATAGGAAAGACTTATGGAGATCCAATTGTTCAATTATATTGAATAAAATTTAATAATCTTTACTAAATTTTTTATAATTTAAATTAAAATGGTTAATACTTATACTGGAAAGTCTCCACGAAATGCAAGAATTAAAATAGATTATACTGGAGAATGCCCATCTGTTAAATTTCAATATCCTAGGAAAGATGGTTATGTTGGTTCTATGTTTATAGAAGTATTTCTTTGTTGGGTTTTAATTCTTTGGCTTTTTTGTGTTATTTTTAGTTTAGGTGTAACAAGTACTTATTTAACATTTCAAAATGACACTTTAAATGAAAGCAATCTTAATAGTTCACAAATAGAAGAAGACCTTGGATGTAAATATGTTTCTTATACAAGTTTAATTAAAACAAAAGAAACATTAAAAGAGAAAATTATTTACTTTTTAAAAGGTATTAAAACTCTATTTGATATATTCTTCCTAATTTTATTACCACCAATTTTAATTAATAAAATATTTAAAAAAAAGCTAAATGCTTTATTTCCAATGTGGCAAGCATCTAAATCAGAAAAGAAATATATTAAATTTAAACCAAAAGATATAAAAACAACAACCATAAATGGAAAAAAAGAAATCTATGTTGAAATTCCTTACTTTCAAAATGTTATTTTGAAGTATAATGCCAAAAAAGATTTCTCAAAATATTTAGATATTATGGAAATAAAAGAACAAAATTTTCAGACAGAAGAAAAACCTACACGAAAGGATAGAAAAAGAAGAAGAAAATCAAAAGGCAATTGTAAAAGAAAAAAAGAAAGGTATGTGAAAAAAAGAAACGAATGGCATTGGTATGCTAAATTTTACTTTAATAAAATTCCTAAAATAGGAAGTTTAGATGTAATTTTTAAGTGAAGTTAGTTTTTGTTACCACTATGTAGTTTAGAGAAAAGTTTATAAAGGGTGATTTCTTCACTAAAACAAATAAGATAAGATGATAGAATTTAATTGGACTTATGTTTTGATATTAATAATGTTATTAGTATCAATTGATAAAGGATTAACAGTACTAAATATTAAGGCAGTTGAAAAGAATTTCCCAGAAATTGATAGATACAGCATTGAAAAGAATCCGCTTGCAAAGAATTTCTTTATTCAATTTGGTTTAGGTTGGGGGACAGCACTATATTGGTTATTTTCTATTCTTACATTCCTTGGTGCTTTGTTTTTGTTTAAATGGTGTTTAACATTGTTCCATGTAACTAATGCTTTATCCATTGCATTATGGATTATGGTTATTTTATATTGTGTTATTATTGGAAATAATTTATTTATGTTACTTAAATTTTCTAAAATAGTTCCCTAATAAAATGATAAAAATAAATACAATGATTAAATCGAACACAATTAAAATTAAATACAATGATTAAATCGAACACAATTAAAATGAAAAAAGAAGCAATAGAAAACTTAAAAGAATGCTATAAATTTGTTTATGTTTGTGACAAATGTAAAACAAAATATGGCTCTGACAAGAAAGAAAACACAGCACATCTTTGCCCAATTTGCGAAGAAAAGCAAAGTAAATAATTCTTGTTCATAAGTTTGTTACTGCCCTAGAATGAATAGAAAGATTTATAAAGGACAAAACCCTTATTTTAATGAGTTTTTATGAAAATATGATGAAAGATAAGGAAAAGTTTATTTTTTTGAATAGTGAGGTAAGAAAGAGTAAAGATATACTACTCAAAACTAGACTTCGGACATTAATTTATGCTAAAGGATTAAGTGAATGTGAATTCTATAATTCTTTAAATTTTTCTAAACAAGTATGGTATGCTATTTCATGGGGAATTTGGGATACAACCATTTCAATAAAAATTAAAATAGCTCAAGCATTGGGTACAGATTCTAGAGCTATTTGGATTAAAGAAAATTAATAAACTTACTCCCAAAAACATCTAACCCTTAAATTTTTTAAAATTTTTTCACAATCTGATTTTAATATTCTAAACTTTTGGTGATTAACTCTTTTTAAAAGTCTGCATTCTTCCATTTGGTAAATAATTGGATAAATCAATACCCTTGGGATTCTACAAATCTTTTTTAGAATTCCAATAATTTCATTTGATTTTAACAAAGCTCTATGAGGATACCTTTCTTTTATTTTAGAATATATGTGAATATAAATATAAGGAATTTGTTTGTTTAAATTTTTCATGGTGTATTATTTTGTATTTTAATATTCGTTGGTAAAGAGAAATCAATTGTATCCCCAAAATTCCCATGCAAAATACTATTATAATAAGATTGACAAAGTTCAGCAGGATTTCTAATTATTTCCTTGTATTGTTCTACTTCAGAAGAATAAGCACATGCCCCAAGAATAGCAAGAATCATAATTGCAAAGATTATCCAATCTTGATAATTTGGTTTTCTAAATAATTTTATTAAATTTTGTTTGGTTAATCCTCTTTCTTCTATAATAACTTTCCCACAAGTTGGGCATAATTTATCTTTCTTCGTCCAGCTTTCTTTAAATCTTTCTTTGGTTGTTTTTCCTTCAAAAGATTTTTTATTTTTTTCTTTCATTTTAATTTTGTTTAATCTTAATTAATCTTTGATTAATCTTAATACTCGGCCCCCCTATAATTTATACTATAATCCATTCCCTCATTACTTGATTCATCTGGCAGTTCTTCTTTTTTAGTGAACCATCCTTTAACTGTTTTAATAATAGGATCAATATGTTCTTTCTCATGGTTATAAATTTTGGCACCAATCCATATGAAAACTACAGGGATTATTATTATCCCTAGTATACTATCTAAACTCATCCTATTCTCCTTTGAAGTACACACCCTTTTAAACTTGCATCTTTTATAATGATTGGTACTAATGATTCATCATCTTTAGCCCCTTGGTACTCTTTAAGATTTTTTCCAGAGTTTGCATCTTCAATTAATTCAATTACTTCTTTAGGAATTTTATTCCTTGAAAATAAAATTATTTTCTTAAAATTAGGATCTTTTGGCAAGAACTGAAATCCTTTTGGAAACTTTTTAGCTTTATAAAGAATTATTTTATTTTCAATTTCAATTGAAAAGGTTTCTCTTCCAGTTGTAAAAACTAACTTTATCATTTTAGTATGTATAACTTTACCAAAAACTTTTTAGAACTTAAGTTCACATGTCTTCATAATATTTTTCTATAAAGTTCTTTAGAAGAACTGCTTGATAGAAAAATAAAAGAACTGCAATTAAACTTATTTCTATTGATCTTGGAAATGTTATAGTTAAACATAATAAAAGTGAGGGGAATAATAAAGTAAAGAAAGTCCAAACACTTCTTTTTTCACCCCTAGTTAACTTCTTTTGTTTTTTCTTTTCCTTTTTTTCTTTAACCATTTTAATCTACACCACTTACAATTCCAATTTGATCTAATTTATTAAGTTTAAGAGCTTCTAATTCAGCAGTTGTTACATCTGGCAATCCTTCTATTATAATCTGTTTATTAAGTGTATCCATTATCCCAATTCTTTGTTCTTGGTAAAATGCCTTATACTTTTCAGTTATTTTTTTTTGCCCATCTGATTTTACTTTTGATTTAGATTCTTTTTCCATCTTTTCAACTTCTTCATCAAATCCATCAACATTTTCTTTCATTTTTAGTACCTCCTTTTAGTTATATAAAATTTAATCTTTTTGTATATCATCTCTCTTCTCTATATCTTCAACGTTTTCTTCTTCAACTATTTGCTCAACGTCTTTGCCAAACATTTCTTTAACACCATTATCATAATCTTTTACAACCTCACCAACATTTGCTTTATCTTTCTTCCTTTGCTTCCTTGTTTTAATAGCAAGATAAATTCTCTTAAAGATATTCCCTTTAGATTTAATTTTCCTTTTTTCTTCATCTGGGTCATATTCCATAGTTTCCATATAATTTGTGTATTGTTGGTAGGAAGTAACAAGGAAACTACTAATTAAAACCCACGCACAAATTAAATTAAAAATTATCATTAATTTATAAAATATTTGCCCAGAGATTGTAAATACACTATAAAGAATCATAAAAGTTAAACCTAATATTAAAAGGAACTGCGACATCATACTAGATTCCATTTGTGTCCTAAAACTTACTTTGGCCATAGTCTTTGCCATTATATTTGGAAATGCATAGCGATATTTCTCTTTTGGTTTTTTTTCTTTTTTATCTTTATTTTCCATCTTCTAAATTTCACCAATCCCTTTTATGTCAACATCAAATAACCTAATGCACTTTGTTTCACCATTACAAAATAAACATTTTATAATATCTTCTTTTATATCTTCTTGATTAATATAACTTTTCTTTTTACATATAGAACATTCATACTGAAGTAATTTAATATTAATTGGTTCCTTCAAAGGTTTAGTTAAAATTAAAGAATTATTCAAAACCATCATTTCCCCCACCACCAAATATTTTACCAAAACCATATCCACCAACCAACATTGCTACAATTCCAATAACAAATGAAATTTTTATATTGCCTGTGAAAGTTAATGGAACTAAATATCCAACAAAACCACCAATCAATCCCCACAGAAAACTATACTCTATTCCAATTTGTTCTCCACCCCATTTTCTAATCAATGCATTTAAGAAGAATATAGCAACTAAAACTAATCTTGCTCCAGCACAATCACCAAAATTGATTGTTACTTTATCAACAGATTCACCAAATCCCTTACAACTTAATAAATTATATAATGCCATTCAACAACTTGTTGTTATTATTTAATGGTATCTATAAGAAATCACCCTTTATAAATCTTTCTATTAACTTAATAGTAGTAACAAACTTATTAATTAGAAAAAAGTGTGGGAAATTTGTAAAAAAATTAGAGAAAAATTAACTACTTGCAGAATTAAAAGCTGAGATGCCAGCACCCAAAGCGATTCCTGCGACCACCAAACCAACAATCATTTTCAATCCTTTCCCAGTTGTTTTTATAACTTTCTTTCCTGTGCCTTTTGCTATGAAAAGACATTCTGATTTATTTTTTGCCATTTAAATATTTTCCCCCATTTATTTGTATAACTTTAAATTATGAAAGTTTACCAACTTGTCCTGCTACTATTCCAACCAAAGGAACTCCTACTAAAACCTTTACTGTTGATTTTAAAAATTGAGCATCTCGTTTTTTCATATCGCCCTTTTTAGGTTTTCCTAACTTATCCATCTTCGGAATAGTTTTTATTGCTTCTCCAACCAATCCTAAACTCATTACTCCAGGGATTATGCCTGCAATTGATTTTGCTGTGCTTGCCATTATTTGTTATACCTCCTTTTGTTTATATTTGGTTTAATCATTTTTTGTTTAGTTTTTTCTTATTTTTCCTTATTTTATATTTACCATTTCTTCCTAACTAACTTTGGCTTGAACTTCCCACGTTCTCTTTTTATTATTCCCATTGTTTTAGGAAATGCTTCTTGTAATGCTCTTCTAGTTCCATTTTTGCTTTTAGAGTAACCATATAAATCAGCTATTTGTTCTTGCATCATTGCCTTTCCACTTGTCGTTCTTCTTTCCTTATAACCCACATTATCTCTAGCCATTTTTAATAATCTTCTTTTTTCTTCTGCTGGAAGTTTACTTGTTATTTTTCTAGTCTCTGAAAAAAGATGTCCTAACTCATGTTCAATAGTTCCACTAATTTTTTTCTTACTCCTTATACTCTCTTTCAATTGTATCCCAGGCCCATCTTCTGTACTTGATACACCATAAGCATACTTTCCATAATGTTCTTCAAATTCTTTTTTTGGAACTTTATATATATTTATATTTACCATTTTAATTATAATCTTTCTTCCTTTTTAAAATACTTTCTTCTAATAATTTAATATCTCCAACTGTTTTAAGATTTTCAATGTGCTCAAAACCAATTGCCATTTCTTCTTCCTCATCATGTTCTTTTCCTTGTCTCTTTATATCAAATGGTTTACAATCTCTAAAGTTTTTTACCCCATCTCTATCTAAATCTCCATAAGGGTTCATTAAAGGAAATCTGGATTTGGATTGAACCCAATTTAAGTTCTTAGGGTTCATTGGCACACTTGGATTAAACAACCTTATTCTTTTTGATTTTTGTTTTATTCTTTTTATTTTCATTTTATTGTATTCTCTTTCTTTTTATTGCTAAGGTTGAGTTCTTTGGTCTATTAAATTGATTTGGAATGTTTAAAAGATTTGATCTTCCCCCAAAAAGGGTAATCTTTGGTTCTCTTACTATTCCCCCTTGTGTTGGTTGTCTTACAAGCCCCCCCACAATTTGTTGTGGTGGTTGTTGTGGTTGAACTTGAATTGGTCTACCATATTCATCATAAGTTATTTGTCTTTGCCTTGGTTGTCCAAGACGACTAATTCCTGCACCGAAAGCACTTACACCACTTATTGCTTTTTGCATAAAACTTTGTTTTTGTGGTTGTTGTGGTTGATACTGATCCCTTTCTGCTTGTTGTTGTGCTAGAGCAACCTTCATTTCATGTTCTCTATCCGGCTCTGCTAAAAATTGTTCTTGACCACTTGGCTGGTATCTTAAATCTTGCTGTGCTGCGACTTGTTCAGATTGAAGAATCATTTGTGCCCTTCTTTGTGCCTGTCTGAGTCGGTAGGTCTTTTTTTCTATGCTCGCCATTTTTTTATACACAGCTGTTGAAACTTTTACTGGTCGTCCAGAAATAGGAAGGATCTTTACTTTATATGTACCATGTGGTCTTCCTCTCCCTCGACTAGTTCCTTTTTTACTTGTTTGGGTAACCCTTTTAGCGAAAGAACCCTTGGGTGCTAGAATGTGAACTGCTTTTTTTACTGTAGATTTAAGTTTTGCATCTTGAATTCTTGTTGCTCTTGGTAATCTTTGAGATACTTTTTGAGAAGGTGTTTGTAATTTTTTTATGAACTTAGAAAATCCACCTGCTTGTTGTTGTGTTGCTTGTCTTGTTACAATCCTTTCTTGTTCTGCTCGTTCTCTTTCAAATGCTTCCCTTTCTTCTTCATCCATTTTATTTATTTGATGTTTTAATCATTTAATTACTTTTACAAACATACAAGGTTATTTAAATGTTGCTATCTTTGTTTATTTTGTATGTTATTTTGTTTTTTGGTTTCATTTCTTTTCTTGGTTTCTTTCTTTTTAGTTTTAGATATTAACTATTTAACATTCTTGGAATAGCAACTAAATGAACAAGTAAAAGTACCACAGTTATTCCAATTGATATTAAAGAAAATCCATAACCTATTGCCATAGCCATTATAAAAATTGATAAAAAATTAAGGGAAGTAACTTGCGAAACACCTGAAACTACAAAAATAATCCACATTAAAAAGGCTACTGCAATTACTGCCATCCAAAAGCTTTGGAACATATTAACTACTATCAAAGTCCATAAATCCATCATTTTAATTTTACCTCTTTGTAATTTTCTTCATTTAATTTATTTTTAGTAAACCTTTCTTTTTGGTATTCTTTCCTATTAATTTTTGTTTGTTTTTTGTTTATCATTTTTATTTTTAACCCATGCTTCGCCCCGACCACCATTCTAATACAGATAAAACATATAGTAATCCTATAATCCCCCCAGTAAATATCCACAACCAAAGAGCAGGGGCACAAACTGCATCCAAGTCACACCCAAACATTGCATAATTACTTGTTATTACAGTGTAAAGAGAAAGTATTGGGACAACTCCTGCAGCTAATAACATTGCAAATATTGGAGCAAATAAGGCTGTATCTGAGGGGGTATTAAAAAAGGTTCCTGCAATTATAAAACCAACACCAAGAACACCTATTCCAACTAAAAGAATTTGTAAGTTTGTTGTTTTCCACCCAACTGGATTTGTAACAAAACTCCAAATAGCAGTATCATTATCTTCATATGCGGCAAGTTCTAAATCATCTGATGGAGCAATTCCAGTATAAAACATAATTGTTGCTTGTAAAATAACCATAAAAATTAACATTACTGATAATTTCATTTTAATCCTCCTTTTGTGAGCTGAATCAACATTAAATATTTATTTAAAATCATTGTTGTACCCTCCGATTTACATTTAAAAAATAAGCACCAGATATTATACTACACAAAAAAGCAAGAGTATAATTATCTATAAATATTGACCCTGTCAAATCATTGAAGTAAAAAAGGCCTGTGCTTGTTGTTCCACCAATCAAACTTCCTAACCAAACGAAAATAGTTACCATTAATAAGAAAGCCCCTGGATTATTTGTATCAATTTTAAATTGTATGTTTAAATAAGAAATTGCTAAACACATAAAAAAGAATAAAACCACAATTCTATTAAAGTCTGATGCATTTGGTTCTGCTCCTTCCTCTGATGAACCCCATTCCTCAAAAACATAAAGCAAATCTCTAAAAAAAGTACTAATTCCAGTTCTTCCTACTGTTGGAATATCAATATTAACCCAATGAGCATCTGCTTCTAAAAGGAAAGAACCATTTCCTACATCAACATAGTACCATCCTTTTATATTATCCCCAGATAAAACTTCATATAAAAAAGATAATGTACATCCACTAGGAGTACATGCAGAATCTGTGAAATTAAAAACATAATTGTTTGAGGAATTTACAATCCTAAAAGAAGCATTTATAATATTGTCTTTTGAAGAAAGTATCTTATATGTAAAATTATGAATTCCTGTTTGTATAATTCCATCTGCTGGACCCCTATAAAATCTAAGTCCTTCTATTTGAGATGTAAAAGATATTACTCCCCCACATTGTAACTGTTGGGTATACTGAGTTTGAGTTGGTCTAATTGTTACTGTTGTCCCTGTGCAATCATCTGAAACAAAAGTTAATCTATGGTCATAATCAGGATTTACCCAAAAGGTTACAGTCCCTGCAGAATCTGTTGTCTCTTGACCAACAATTGTCCAAACTCCTGCAAATTGTCTTTCAATAGTTATTTCTACATCACTTATTCTATTTCCTTCTTCATCTACAACTTGAATCATAGAATAAATACCATCTGCATCTGAAAGAAGATATAAAAGTTTGTTTGTTGTTGTGTTTGTTAAATCGCTTGAAGCATCATACTTTCTTTGTGGGTAACCTGTTGAAGAATACTGAATTGAACGAGTATTGTGCATTGTTCTATTTCCATCATTTAAACAAAATGGGTAATACAAATTTTCAGATACATTTGAGAATAAAAAGGATTTTGTAACTGTTCCATCGCCTAACCAATAAATCCATGTTGAAGAATCTATTGATGCATTAAGGGCGGTTAATAATTCTTCATCTTTAAATGTAAAATTAATATATGGTTGTGTTAAAGTTGCATTGCAAAGCCCAAGCCAAGTTGGATATACTGTTTGATTGTGTAATGTTGAGTTAATGTGTGTTCCAGCATATGTAAAATCCCAGTAAAATGTTTTGTTTCCTTCTGATGCTGGGATATCAAAAGTTTCTGATGTAAAAACTGTTCCTGTTTTTGTTGAAGCATGTGCTACCCCCCCAAAGTTTAAATTTGCAGAAGTCAAACTTGAATTAGCTGTAGTATTAATTATAAAATATTCTGATGCTGTTTCATATGTTGTTTCATTGTAAGATTCTGAGTTTGTAAAAATTCTATAATTCCAACTTATAAAACTTGAATTTGTATTTCCAATAGTATCATTAGCCCACACTATTAAACTATTTATATCTTTTGTATAATTAAAATTTGAACTATTTAATACTCCACTTAAACAACTAATTGTATTGTTTGTTCCATTATACTCAAACCAGCAACTATCTAAATTATGAGCATCTGTTGCTGTAAAATTTAATTGTAATGAATAATTTTCAGATAAATAATCATAATATCCATCTGGGGAATCAATATTTATAGTTGGAGGTATTACATCTAAAAACAAACTATAATTTGCTGGTGCAAATCCACAATCTCCATCTGAATCACAGGCTTGAACGTTCCAAACTATCTCATCTGTTATTGTTCTATCCCATGTTTGTGTAGATAATGTTGTAAATTCTATTATTGTAAAATTTGTAGCATTAAAAGTAGTATCTTCACTTCCAGTAGAAGAGCAACCATAATTAAAAGTAATAACAGAAACATTTCTTAAAGGATATGGATTATTTATTGAAATAGTATTCCAGTCTCTATCATGATAAGGAGTAGAAGAATAAGCAGTTTCAAAATAACTTCCATCAGAATAATAAAAGAATAATCTTAATTTCACTTGAGGTCTTGTAGTAGTTATTAATTTAAAATCAGCAGAGGCAAAAGAAACAAAATTATTAACAGTAACATTTTTACTATTTGCATTATAAAATCCAGATTGAGAATAAACTGTTTCATCTTTATAACCTACTTTGCTTATATTTGTTAAATTATATCCCTCCCAACTCCCACTTTCATTAGTCCATAAACTCATATTAGTTAATGTTGCTCCATTAGTTACATTTGCTGTTGCGTTAAAAGTATTTAAAAAAGTATAAGTTATATAATTATTAGTAGGTAAGTTCAGAATAACTTCTGCATCATCTCCTGTGCTTATGTTTCCCCATACTGCTAAACTGTCTAAAACTTCTCCTTTAGTTTCAATAACCCAATCCACAGTTCTACTTGGTTTCTTTTCTCCAGTTAATTTTAAAGTATATTCTCCTGCAGGAACTTCTTGTCCTTCATGATAATTAATCCAACCTTCATGACTTCCAACTTTAATTTGTTCACAAATTTGAGGAGTGTAAGTTCCGTTTTCTGAAATAATAGTTTTTCCGTCATGACATTTAGTTTCATAGTCATCAATTAATCCCCAATATTTAAAATTATACCATCTAATATCTTGTTCATTCCAACTTTTATCTTCTTGTTCTGTATAAAATTTAACATCATCAACTAAAGTACCATCATTTGGTAAATATATTTCCATAGTTGAGAAACAGTTATTGTCATTTCCACATACTTCTGTATGTTCAGTTAAAGCACCTTTAAATAAAGTTTTTCCTAAACCAAGCCATGATTTAATTTCTATTGGTGAATACTTTTCCCATAAATTGTTATAGGGAATAACTTTCTTATCTAATCTAAAATCTTCTACTTTATCAAAAGAAATTTTATTATCTAAAAGACTTGCACTAACCATAGGTGCCACTAATAAAACTACTAAAAACATAATTAGGAATAATTTATTTAATTTCATTTAGCACACTTTAAAGTATGAATAACTTTCCTTCTATGATTAATATTTAAATCCATTTCCATTTTCAAGGGAATGAATTTAATATCCTGGATATGCTGATGGCTGTTGTTGTGGTTTTCCACCTTGTGTAATCAAACCAACTGCCCCCAAAATTAACATTATCAAAAGTAGTGGGGGACCGATTGATAACATGGCACAGGTAGTCGTATGAGAATTCCCGACTGATGCATTGTAACAGGTAGTATTTGATCCAATGCCCGAACAGATGTCAGTAGTTGATTTACAATTCAACTCTGATTGATCGCGAAGTCCATCAAAGCTGTCTTGGATCACAGGCCAGAAACTTGTTATTAACATCACAGCTACAACTAACATTACGATTCCCATTATAAAAGCAAATCCTATCATTTGCCCTTTCTTATTATTCATTCTTTAAAACCTCCTTTCATTTGTATAAATATAAAAGGACCCGAAGGCCCAGTCCCAAGCAATAGAAATTGGAAGGGGGTATTTCTATGATAAGCTTGAGTTTGAATTTTATTAATCATTTTTTGTTATTTTGTAATTTTGGTTGGTGATAGAATTTAACCTTTGGTTTAGGCATAGTTAATTCCATTAATTCTTCAGGGGTCATCCCAGGATACAACTTTCTTAATTGTTTTATTTTTAAACTAAAATTGTATTGATTGTTACAACTATTTCTAACACAGCTAAATATATTCTTGAATTTCATTCTTTACATGTAAAAAGAATATAGAAGGTTATTTAAATGTTGCTATTGTGTTATTACTTTTAAGTTAATAGAATTTAGAATTATTTTTTATTATATCCATACTCTTTCCCACCACTACCTAGTAGTAACATAACTAAGAATTATTTCTTTATTTTAGTGTAAGTCTTTCTAGCCTCAGCCATACATTCACCATAAGATTTCTTAGGATGTGAAGATTTATATGCTTCTAAATGCTTGAGCCAAGGATTAGTTTTTTTCTTTTTTGCCATTTTATTTTTTACCCCCTTTTGAATTTTTAATAGGAATATTTTTGAAAGGTTTATTTTTTTCTCTTTGTTTTACATCTAAAACTTCAAACCCTTTTCCTTTTGCAAAGTGATATTTCACCCATGCTTTATTTCTTTTATTAAATGATTGGTAGATTGGCATTTTACTTTTTTGTATTATTTATTTCCTTTTCTTTTTAATTTCAGGATATCTACATTCAGAAGTTCTATGTCTCCCTCTTCCACCTAACTTTTTTCCTAATTGACTACCATCTTTCAAACCAAATTGTTTTCCCTCTTTTAAACCAAATTCTAATTCTTTTACTTTCTTTTTCTTTACCATTTCATCTTTGCCCCCCTTTTTCTTTTTTTGATTGTTTTTTTTGTGGAAGTTTCCTTCATTGATTTTTTAGTTATTAACTTTCTAATTATTGGTTTTCTAATTGTTGATTTTCTTGTTATTGATTTTCTAATTGTTGGCTTTCTGCTTGCTCGTTTTTTTGATACAAAACCAGGTGAACGTGCTTGTTTCATTCTTGCTATTCCACCAGCATAACTTATTTCTTTTTTCTCACCAGAGGTAAGGATTCTCAATAGCTTTTTTTGTACCTTCACTCCTTTTTCTTTTCCTGGTCTAAAAAGAACATCTCTATAAGGACTAACTTTCCTTCTTGATTTAACAACCTGTTTTCCTCTTTTCGCTTTAACAATTCTATATGATGCTGCTGCTTCGTTTAATACAACTTCTTGTGCTCTTGCTTCTGCACCTATTTTTGTTTCAAATGCAAATGGAATTTTTGCCCTGTGCCATTTTCCTTTTCGTCTTACTTCAAATGTATATCCTTGTTTAAGTTTTTGTTTTGGTGTTGGTCTTTTTGTTGGAACTTGTGGTCTTCCCCTTAACCATCCAAAACCCCCTCTTGGAGGTTGCGGTGTTGGTTGAACTGGAACTTGTGGTTGAACTTGTGTTTGAACTGGAACTTGAACTTGTGTTTGAACTTGTGTTTGAACTGGAACTTGTTTAAGTAATGAAAGTTGTCCAGTAAGTGGAACTTGTCTGGTTAGTGGAAGTTGTTCAGTCATTGTTAAAGGACTAATTAAAGAAATTTGTTCTTCTCGCATTTGCAAATCTAAAGGTTGAAATTGTATGACTTCAGGCTTATATTTAAAGAGTGGTGTAATACCTTGTGTTAAAATATCTTTTGGTTTAGAAACTATTTCAAATTTAGGGGTAGTATCTATTCTTAATGTTTCTTGTGGAGCATAAACTTCTGTTGGAACTATTTCAATTTTACTTGGAAGTGTATCTATAGAAAATACTTTTGGTGCCATGGATACTGTTTCAGTAACTTCATATGTACCTGTTCCAGCAAAAACACTTGTTTCTAATCCTGTTCCACCAACCATTAAAGGATAAACTTCTGGTGTAGGTTTTGGTACTGGTGGAATTACTTTTGGACTAGGAATTTTTGAAGAGGTTGGTTTTGGGGGTAGTTTAAATTTGGTTACAATTTTAACTTTTTGAACTGCCAAAGTATCTGCTAAAGAAGTTTTCTTTATATCTGCAGGAGAAATACCATAACCTTTTTCAGGGCTTATAATTATTGGTTCATGTTGAATTATTCTGCCAGTTACATAATCTACTTTACCAGTAGCTCTTGCGAAAGGTTTTGTAACTGGTTTTCCAACAGCCCTAAATTTAAAAAATACCCTGCCTGCTTTTTCACCAGCAGGAAGAACTTCTATTGCACTTTCCACTTGAATAACTGAAGTACCTTCTTTCCAAGGAGTAGTTACAAGCACATCTTTTCCTGTTCCTTTTTTTAATCTAAATAATCTTTGAATAACTTCTTCCCCACCATACTTTTGTGATCCTTTCTTTAAAATATTTACAACCTGACTTTCTGGAACAGGGTGTCCAGCAATCTCTTCTGCTAATTTTTTCCATTCATATCTTTGAGTTTTAGAAAGTTTATAAAAACTTTTTAAATCTACAGGGGCAGAAGTTCCACCAACCTTATAAAAAGTGGCATACTTTTTTCCTGTTTCAAATCTCACAGAAAATGAAGAACCTTCAGATGTTACCCATCTTTTTCCAGTAATAGGACTATAAGAAATATCTTTATATTTTATAGCAGGAATTTCACGAACAATCTTTTTTGGTTTCATTCTAAAAAATTCCCTTGCTTTTGTTGTTTTATATTCTAAAAGGGGAGGTCTCTTTTCCCCCCAAGCAGTTGCTTTTTGAAATTTTAATTCTTTTCCACCTTTTATAATTGATTTTTGTTCAATTATTCTTCTTCCCTTTTCTAATGCCCTAGTTGGAACTTTTCTGACAATTTCTGTTTTCCCCCAACGATAAACTTTTGAACCAACTTTCCAAGCAGCAGCACCCCCTAAAATAAGCACTCCAGTACCAATTGCAGCAGCTTGCTCTTTTCTAAGTTGAGAAATTATTTCTGGAAGAACTTCTACCTTTAATTCTGCTTCTGTTAATTTTGGTTCTAATTCATAACCTTCTTCTAAATCTTTTTCAGCTTCTTCATAATTTTTAATATATTCTTTATAATAATCTTTAAATGCTTTTTCAGCTTCTTTTTCTGGATGCTTATATGCTTCAACTCCACCAGCTATTTCAGATGCCAAATAAGGCAATCCCACTGGAGTTAAATAAGTACCAATTTTTCCAACAGTTGAAACTCCTCTTCCAAATTGTTCTGGAGTCCATTTAGGGAAAGGAATTTCCTTCCCTGTTTTCTTTTCTACAAATTCTGCCATTTCTTCATATTGACCATAAATATCTCCCCAACCTTTTCCAGCAGTTTCCCAACCTAACCTAATAACTTTTGCAGGAGCTGCCGCCATTTCTCCAATTGTTATTCCTATTGGAATTCCTCCTCCTGCACCAATAAAAATTGGAACCTTTACTTCTTTTTCCCAGATTTCCATTTCAGCAACTTTTTCACCAACTGGAATTAAAATTGGTTTCTCTAGAACTTCTTCATAACTTCCTCTTCTTTGAGCTTCCTCTATTTCAAATTGTTCTTCTGGTGTTGGGGGTGTCATAATTGCTGTGCCCCCCACTCCAATTCCATAAGTTGGTTCAAGATACATTCCAGTTCTAGGATCATATCTTCTTCGAGTATCTACAATTGATGGTGGTGGAATTTCTCTATGAAACTCCCTTACATCCTCAATAGTTCTTCCTGTAAAATCAACAACATCCTTAACCCTTTCCCTAAAACTTGGTTTGATTATCTGTTTTGCATATTCTGATGTAAATGTAACTCCTCCACTTGCTAAACTTGCTAAAGCTAACTTGCTTGCTTGTGATGAGGAGTAACCTAAATCTTGATATCGTTTAGTTTCTAATTGAATTTGTTGGACTTTTGGTTTAATAAACTTTTCACTAATTTTTTGTTGGGCAGGAGTTTGAAATTTTTGAAGTGCTTTAGAAAGATCAAAAGAAGATGCCTGTTGTAATTCTTGCCCAATTATTTTTGTTCCAGATGGAACAAACTCTTGAGCCATTGAATAACCCCCCCCTTCCTTATTAATATAAATTCCTGTCTTAGGATCATATGTTCCTAGAGCTTGTTGAATCTTTGCTTGAGAAGTAATTGAAGGCAATGTGACAGCAGTTAATTCTTGTTCTTTATATGCTTTTTTATATTGATAATAAGATTTAAAACCTTGTTGTTGTGCAAATGATTTTTTTTGTTCTGACCTTTGAGTTCTTGCTTCTTCAACATCTCTTTTATAATCTGCTAAACTCCTTGTTTGTCCAGAATAATGACTTGTTATTGCTGCTTCTTTTCCACCTGTTAAAGCACCTTTATAAACATTTAACTCAGCAGTTAATTCTCGAATATCATCTCGTTCTCTGTCTTCTCTATCATCCCTCCCTTGTTCAGAAGCTCTTTGAGCAGAAGCTCGCTTTGATTCAATTCTTTTTTGTAAGGAACTTATCTTTGTTTCATAACTTTTTTTTGCAACTTGATATGCTTGTTCTTTATATTTTGGTTGAGCATAAGTTGGTGCCTTTTGTGCAACATCTGTTTCAAATGTTTTTTCTTGAGCACTAATCTGTGCCATTTGTTGTTGAACAGCTTTTCTTTTTCTTGCAGCTAATGATTTTCTTCGTGCTCGTGCAGCTAATCCACTTTGTAATAATTGTTTTTTAGTATACTTCTCTCGCTTTGCTATTTCCTGAGCTTGCTTCTTAGCAGTTTCAATTTGTTGTCTTTGCTGTTGAATTATTTGCTGTGTATCGTTGGTTGCCATAACTATCTACCCCCCCTATATTTTCTAACTCTTTCTAATCGAGTTCTACTTTTAATTGGTGTTTGTCTAATTACAATTTCTGGTTTAGGAACAGCAGTACTTAGTAATGAGAAAACTGGTTGTGGGAGAACTGGTTGTGGAACAAAAACTGATTCTGTTGTGAAAAGAGTTTTATCAATTGGAACTTGTTCAATTGGAACTTGTGATTGTTCCCAATCTGCTAAAATTATGGCTCTTCTATCTTCTTCAGCTTGTAAAGCTAATTCATAAGTTCTTATCTTATCCAAACTCGCAGATAATCTTTTTTTCTGAACTCCTACTCTTTGTTGATACAATTTATTTGCTCTTCGTTGGACCCTATTTAAAAGATGTCCTCTTTGTTGATGAAGTTCCCTTGCAGTTGGTCTTCTAAATTTTAAACTACTTAAACCTGCTAGTCGTGTAGTAATTGTTTGTTTTATTTCTTCCATATTATACCTCCTTTTTAAATTTTGTTTGTTTTAATTTTAAACCAAATTTTAATTTTGGTATTGTAATTTCCAATAATTGTTCTGGTGTAAATCCAATCTTTTTTAACTTTTTCTTTTTTAAGTTAAAACTAATTTGCTTATTAGTTTTATTTTCAGTTTGGTTACAAATATCTTTAAATTTCATTCTTATATTACGAGTAATAATATAGAAGGTTATTTAAATGTTGCTATTTTGTTATCTTATATTTTTTAAGAAGTTGTTACTACTAAAGAATGGTGGGAAAAGTTTATAAAGGGTGGTTTCTTAATTTATGTGTATTAAAATGGAAAAGAAAGAAATAATAAAAATACAAGATTTAATAAGAAAAAATAAAGAATTCGGAGGTTGTTTAATTAATAAAAGTAATTTGGAGTATGCTATAGAAAAATCTAATAAAGAAAAAGAGATATATAAAAGTAATGCTTATTTAGTAAGGGGAATTATTGTTAATCATCCTTTCCTTGATGGAAATAAAAGAACCACATCAGATATAATAATGAGGAGATTTGAAAAGGAAGGGATTAGGTGTGATGAAAAACAATTAGTTAAAGGAATAGTTAATATAGCTAAAAAAAATATAGGGGATATTAATAAAATATCAAATCGATTAAGAAAATGGTGCAAAAAAATTTAGAAAAACAAATAAGAAAAGTATGTGAATATTTAGAATTCTATGATAATAATGGTTTTTTCCCATTTAAAAAGGTTAGGGTAGATATAACTCTCTCACAAGAAGCATTAGTAAAAATTGAGGGAATGAATCGAAGTAAAGTTATTAATAATTTAATTTTGGCTTCGTAGAAAACGAACCACTTCATAAAAAGAAAAAGAAAAATCCCTTCTTTTCAAAGGGATTTACTGAAAACTAAAAATTACTAAAAACTAAAAGGGCCACTTATCATCTTCTAAATCTAAGAGATATTGTTTTGCCGCTTTCTTCACAGGGGCAGACCAAAGGTCTTCAAGGTCATGAAAAAACAAAGAGAGGTCTTTATAATTGTTTATGTTTATAACCACAAAACAATCCCTATCTTTAGGTTTAAAAGTCCCTCTCATTTTTTGTGTAATCTTATATTCTTTATTGCCTTTATTGCTCTTAAAAATTAAAACTCTCTCAGTCACTTTTAACTAGATAAAAAGTAGATTATTGCTGCTATAACAATCACACCAATAATTATCATTGTAGTTTTATTAACTGGTGGTGTTTTAGGCTTTCCAATAACTGCTTGCATTGCAGCTCTAATTATAAATTCATCAGAGTCTGTAGCATCCCCCCTCTTTTTAATTTCATCATAGTCAAGATTACTTACTGCTCTTCTATCAATTCCCTTTATTAAAAGGCATTGATATTTTCCCATTCTCCAAAATGCTCTTGGGTCCACTTCATGTGGAGAGTTTCTAATAATAATCATATTTGAAGAATAAATTGGGTGAAGTTTTGGAGGCTCAATTACCCCTTTTTCATTAAGGTACCAAACTGCAACTTGCCTTCCTTTTTTTGTTCCTACTCTCAAAACACTTTTCCATTTACTAAGAAACCTAAATTTCTTTCTTCCCTTTAAAAATTTCTTTGTATGCTTAATTTCCTTTCCAAACTTTTGCTCGAAAAGAATTCTATTAAGTTTCTTTGCAATATCTAAATTTGGATCAGGTTTCTTATCAACTAAATTAGAATAAATTAAATTTATCTTTTGTACTTGACTAAGACTTTTCATTTTTTCTAAAAAAGATTTCGTCAAGTTTTTTACTTCTGGATTAGTTTGTCGTTTCACTTTTAAATTATTCATTGGTTCACTGGATTTTGCTGTGTCTTTTTGTCTGAAAATATTTTCCATTTATCTTTTTTATTTTGCTGTGGAAGACCACTTAAATTTGAAGAAGATTCTCTTGAAGCATATTGTTTTGAAGTAACAAATAATTCTGCGAACCATCCTTTCTTTGACATTGCGGTGTCAGTAATTATTCTTGATTGACTTTCAAAAAACTTTGCTACACCAGGATGATTAAATGTACGAGAAATTAAAGCTATCCTTTCACAATCTCTTACACTTAAATTCCAAGTACCAAGTTCTTCACTATTAACATTACTTACTTTTTTAGAATCTTTTCTATTTAAAGTATCTTTAAATAAACCATATATTCCCCCTAATGGTTCTGGTTCTGATCCACCAAAATCATCAGAATCCCCTTCTTCTTCATCCTCATTAAATTCATCCTCATAAAAAGTATTATCATCAGAACTTTCTAGGTTATCACTTTCTAAGTTATCACTTTCTTGATTATCCCCTTCTTGATTATTACTTTTTGGGTTATCACTTTCTTGGGGATTAACAACTGAAGAATCAGTAGAATTATTAACTACCTTAGGTGCTATGCCAGCAGGGTGGTTATCATAATCAGAATCTATAAAGTCTTGATTATATGCTTCTTCTTGTTCACCTTCCTCACTATTTCCTTCCATCTTTTACCTCCTTTTTAAATTTTATTATAAACATTTTTTTCCTTCCATTTTCTTTTCAATTTCTTGTTTTATTTTTGTTTCTTTTTTCATTTTAATATTCATCACCCTCTCCATCCATCATACTAAATCCAGCAAGGATTGAAACTATACTTCCCAAAGCTAACATAACTAATGCTAAAGACCTTGTGTATAAATCAGCCAAATCACCAAACCCATAAATCATTAAATACATTCCAACCATAATAAACATAACTCCTGCGAAGAATCCTATTGGTGGGCTTTTTACTAAGAATGCTCCAAACAAAAGTATAAAACCAACTACCAATAAAAATATTGGAATTTTATTATCAGAGGGTGTTCCTGTTGTTGTTATTTCAACAGGATATACAAAAGGAGTTCCATCGCATGTTCCTTCTATAATATAGGTTCCAATTTTTGAAGTGTCACAGAAAGTATAATTAAATGACGTTCCGTTTTTCTGCATTACCACATTTCTTAAAGCAAATGAAGAATTTTGTGGATACCTTATCGTAGTTATATTGCAAGAAACAGCATCTGAAGCTTGTGGCAGATTTATGCATTCATATTGTTCATAAGGACCAATCACTTCATCATAACTTGCTGTTGCTATGCTTGCCATGCTAAGTAGAAAAATTCCAAACATTATTGTAATTATTAATTTGTTTTTCATCATGTTTTAAAACACCCCCCATTACACATTACTTCACACCGATGAGTAGAGTCTACTCCTTCGATTAATAAATCTCCGTAATTGATTATGTCCGAATCTGTTGTGAATGTTCCGAAGCCTGTGATGGTGATGTCCTCTCCTCCGAGGTCTACTTGAGAAGTTATGCTACAGTTGTCTGCACAGTTTACTTCCCAAGTTCCCGAACCTGAGTATGTGCAGGTGTCTGCTGGTGCTGGATCTGAGTCATAAGTTATTCCAGTTCCACTATTATAAAGTAAAGTTACTTCATCTGAAGTAAGTTCTCTACTCCAAAGCCCTATTTCATCCATCCATCCTGCATAAGGTCCTGCTCCACCATTTCTC
>Ga0207997_1000320_pt1 | contig 24561 bp, 28 predicted proteins | sample AntAceMetag02UKN_FD_184777 | JGI IMG/M metagenome (GOLD analysis project Ga0207997, IMG submission 184777) | Saline lake microbial communities from Ace Lake, Antarctica - Antarctic Ace Lake Metagenome 02UKN (SPAdes) (version 2) | ecosystem: Environmental > Aquatic > Non-marine Saline and... | reverse complement strand
TCGTCACCGTAAAGTTTCTTACCAAAAGATCCATAGTCAGATGGTTTAAAAATATCCTCTCCAGCCAGCGTTGTAGCTATCTTTGCACTTGCTCTGAAAAACGGCTTTATAACAAGCTCATCTAGAACATACTTAGCTGGTTTCATAGGGGTACTTAGAACATCGTTTATCCCATCAAGCGTTTTGTTTGTCGGCGCCGCCTCGTTTCTATCAATGTGGGTATTAACACTCTTTAAACCATTATTTACAAGCGTGGAGAGCCCACTATTAGCTTTTGCTAATCTAGATTTTAAACTGGGCAATATATCCATGGTTGTATGTTACTTTCCAAAGAGTTTATTCCACCAATTAGATGCCGTGCTCTTGGCCGTACTGAATAAACTTTCAGCCGCCTCCGTCACACCATATTCAGGTAAATTAACCGTTCCTACACCCGGGGCAGACACATTAATTTTCCCAGGAGACGACTTCGCCCCTGTCAACGATTCTATAGTTTCAGTAACACCGTAGTCCTTAGTACCCGCAACCTTACCGGCTGTAGGTGTTATTGTTGGTAAAACAGGAGAGACGCCCTTGTTAAAGGCGGAGAATCCGCTAGACGAACTCTTAGCAGAGTCAAGTAATGACGCTCTTACGGCAGCGGACGGCGACGACATACCTCCGGGAGTTGCCGCGGTTGTAGTAGCACCGAGCGATGCCGACATACCTCCGGGAGTTGCCGCGGTTGTAGTAGCACCGAGCGATGCCGAAGGATTAAAAGGATCGGTTGCAAACCCAGCACTGGGCGTGTATTTATTCGTAGCACTTTGGATACCCTGCATAAGTGCACTAGGATCTATAATGTCCCCAGTTTTAGTAAATGGGTCGCCCTCATTAGTCGGCGCAACCACTTCCCAAAGAGTTCCGCCCTCATCAATAGTGACAGTTTTAAGATTTCCATCATCGTCGTATATTTGAGCGAGATTTTGTTCCACAAGCTCTCCGTTTTCGTCTAACACCTGTCCAGTAATCGAATATTGCGGGGTAGACAATTCTTCCAGTGTTACAAGTTTTCTACCGCCCGTTCCTTCAGGAACTATAACTGCCTGTCCGGACTCTATCTTCTGCTTCATCTGCTGGAAGTTAGCCGCTTCCTTTTTAAAACCAGAGAGATCAAACAGTTCTTGTGCCGACCCATATTCTTCCGCACCAGCTGGCACGTCGGACGGTGTTATCAGGGACATTAGTGCCTCCTTTTGTCTAAGGTATTCTCCAGTAGTCATTCCCCCGCTGCTGTAGGCATCTGTTAATTCCTTTAACTGCGCTTGCTGTACCGATATTTCATTAAATATTGACTGCGCCTGTTTACTTCCGCCGGCAGTACCGGAAGACTCTAGAAGAGACGCCTCCTGCTGTTTAAGTTTGATGTAATCATCACTTCCTTTGTCTACAAAAGTCTGCATTTCCCTGTTTATAGTCAGAGCCTCTGCATCGGATATACCTCCGGGGGTGTATTCATCCATAAGTTGCGATAGGCGTTCGTTCATTGCAACGGCCTTGTCTTCCTGTTTCTTTGTTTCTTCCATAGTGCCTATCTTAGCTTCTATCTCCATGGCATCCATTGATCCCGGTTCGGCGTATTTTTTCATTGCCTTTAAAATATCTATCTGTTCAGATGTTTCAAGACCGCCAGTAGATAGTTCCGCCTGTAATCTAGAAACCTTCTCGTTGTTGGATTCTACACGTTCTATCTCCTTAGCCGTAGATATAACCGCCAGTTGAGTGGCGTAATCAGCAGACCCCTCCTTATAATAGGGAAGCAATGCTTGTTCTATTTGAAGTTGCTCAGAAGCAGATACTCCGCCTTTAGCGTACTGCTCGTGCATCCTAGCTCTGGTTATACTGACGTTCTGCGCTCTCTCGTAATCCTCAATGTTCATTAGTGTTTCTCTTAATACTAATTCTTTTGAAGTACCTGGGGTTTCCTCCGTAAGCCTGGTATTAACATAATTAACAAGGTCCTGGTAAGAAAGACTGCCGTCTTTATACGACAATATCTTACTCTCAAGCTCGTTGTTCTCTTCTTCCGTTGTAGCTGCGGCCAAAGATGCGGCATAGTTAGAAACTACGTACTGATAGTTGCTATACGGAGCAACGCTCGACCAACCTCTAGATGGCGTGCGTGTTCTAATAGCCATTATTCTTCTCCTCCTAGTTGCACTACCTGCCCCCCAGTACTCTCTGGAGTAACCGCTTCTTGCGCAGTGTCAGGAACAGGTCGCCTGTCTTCTGGGTTAGGTTGTCCCATTGATCTAGTGGCATTGGTGGAGTTTCCTCCTGGTAACACATCCTCTGGAAGTACCCCGACATTCATTTTTTGTCTAACAGCATCTAGAGAGTTACCAATTTCTGATAAAGTTTGTTGTACCTGCGCCACTTTCAACGCTCTTTCAGGAGCTATTTTAGCATCAGAAGATTCTTGATTTAGGTAATTTAGCGTCTCCTCCGAAGACCCCATACCCATAAGTACGTTGTACTTATCCACGGCCTGTGTTACGGATGTTAGCGAATTCTGGATACCTAAAATAAGATTCTGAATCTCCCTGGAAACATCTGTGGGAAGGTTGTCTGGCCATCGTACTTCTAATTCTAGATCATAAAGATCAGATACTTTGGTATTCTCGTCTACCTGCAAAGCAGCTGGTTCGTTTTTTTCTATCATGTAAAGAGCTATCTTGGCCAATCTTTTAATAGCAACATCAAAATCTATACGTTTGTTTTCAGTGGATAGCGTAGCTGGTTGCATAGCAATCTTGGCCTGGAAACCAGACGTTACTGTGGAATCGAATATTCCAGCAGCAGCCTTCGGCATTAAAGATACAAAGTGAAACAGATCTAATAAAAGCTGAATCTGTTTAAGCAGTGGCTCCATCTGTGCGGGATTAATAAGATACTCAAGCCCCTCTCCTTTATCGGTTCTACGAAGGGGTATTTTATTTCCCCGCATTTTGGGGAGCTTCTTACCTCCAAGAGCCCCGTTGTATTCTAAAATAGACGGCCATCCAAGATCCCTTGCAATTTCGGATGTTGCTGAAATTAACATATTTAATTCCTGAGCAACAGGCAACATTCTAAATACCTCGTCATAACCATGAGCCTCGTTCACGGCCCACTTATTGTCTATCTGTATGAGTGGTGCAAAATCCAGCCCGTGCGGTTTCTTTTCCTTTGCCACTCTGTTGTCTATGATAGTGATGACGTTCTTAGCGTCGTACTTTTTAAATACTGTAACTTTTCCATCGTCTACGCCCTGTCCGGAAATAGAAGGTGGCAAGTACAGATTGTCTCTGTCTGGCCTAGCATTAAATCCATCGTACAAAGTATAGATGGCTTCTGGAGTAAGTCTTTTCGTAGTTATAAAATAAGGAACAGTTTTGTAGTCGGTATCCTCATAAAATACTCGGGTAGTAAGGGGGTTAAGTAGCGAGAAATCAAACCTGTTCTTTTTCTTACCAAATTCCTTCTCCTCGTTCCAGAACGGATACCACCAAACAAAACCACCTATAAGAGATAACCAGCAACTATTTCTAAACGTCTGGTGGAAATTAGCACTCCTTAATGTCTGGTTGGCTAAATCTTCCGCTATGCTGGCTTCTACTTGAGATGTTTTCTTAGTGTCTTTTGGTTTAGCTTGGATAATCGGAGAATTGTTTGAAAGTAGAAAGACCATCAAATCTATAACTGTTGCCCCCAGGTTGGTAACAATCTGCAACTCTCCTTCTCTAGTTCGTGCGTTGAACTGTTCGGATAGTTCTCCGATATAGAAATCTTTATTGCTAGATATTCTGGATTTAATCTGGGCGTAAACCGTATCTCCACTGGCCCACATGTCCATAACTTCAACAGCAGCCCTTCGGCCTTCTGTGGCTGCTTCGTATTCAGGAGTTCCTGGGATGAGCTCTTTTACTTTTTCCATTACGTTAGGCATAAGTGTATATCTTTATATTTACACTAACGGGAGACAATTTCAACCTAAACAGGGTTGAAATAGAGCGTGCTAATGCTATATTGAAATTATGGCAGTTATAAAATCTTTCGCACACAATCCTACCGACGGCGTAACTACGTTTGATCAAATACGTTTCTACGAAGCCACCGATTCTAGCGGCACTGGGGCGACGCTTATTGCAACAGAAGACATAGACACCACAAATAGAAGTCAGATAGACCCTGGATATACCACGTACACATATACATCGGGATCTACGTCTAAATACTACGCAAGCAAATATTATAACTCTACAAGTGGGCTAGCCACAGACTATACCTCATGGGTTCTGGGAGGAAAAGATAGATGGAACACGATGTTTGAAAACGAAATGGAAGATACTACCAACGCTGTATGGTCTACCACAGCAGTTAGTAGGTTCAAGGACTGGGCGCTAAGAGCACTTTACCCAGATATATACAGACAAGTTATTGACGAAACACTGACATTCGATGACACCACATACACATATACAGTACCTTTCGGTATATTTCATATTTCTGAAGTGTATGTCGGGGACACCGCAAACTCTTCGAGCACGCTGGTAAAACTACACCCAGATAAATGGGCACTAGAAAACAGCACCCTGCACATATTCAACCTTTCTGGGCTAACCGATGGGGAAACCATAAGGCTTATAGCCAACAAGAAATATCTAGACGTAGGAGAACTTCCAGAAGACGTGGACAGGATAGTCATGTGGCACATGAAGATGAGCGCCTACCTTTACTTAGCTGAAGATTTCCCAAGGTATAAAACATGGGCACAGCTTCAAGAAGGATCCAAAGTCTCGTTCGAGAACATGCGAGTGCACGCCAGAGAATTTGAACGCAAATTCGTGGAAGGAAAAGCAGAGATGAGAAACTTATTGTATCCCTCTGCAATATAATATGTCAGAATTTTCTCGTACGGAATACGACTATAATAGCAGAATCGTAATAAACGATGCCGCAACAAACACCAACAGATACGTTTTGTTAAACGTGCCCTCTATCTCCGACACGCTTATAATAAACACGGAGGAAGAGAAACCCTCAGATGTAGGGATTATTGATTACGGGAGTAAAACCAGCAAAGGAGCCCTACACCTCCCAATCACACTGTTCGCAACGAGCATTGATTACATGAACGAAGCGGTGCAATTACTAAAACAAGCGTTTAATCCGGACCTGCTGGAAGCAGACAGTACCTACGGTTCTACTACTTCCTACAACGGATACCACCCCTTGGACTGGACCGAGACTGTCGGTACTACATCCAGATCATTTAGAATATATGCAAAAGCAGAAGAAATACCACACGTGACCATAGACCCACTGTCGGGTAGGATTAGAAAAGCCGTAGTAAAACTCAAGGTACAGGACCCTAGAAAATATCTACAGTCCACTACGTCTCGTACTGGCGCTGGGGCGGCAGTAAATGCCGGCACATTTACGACCCCCGTAGTTATAACAATAACAGCTACCGGAGATACATCGACAAGTTTACAGATAACAAATAGCACAACTTCTAAAAGTATCTACGTGACAACAGCACTATCAAGCGGGGAAGTACTTGTCATAAATACAGCGACACATTCATGTAAATTAGATGGAACAGAAAAAAGAAGTATGCTGAGTAGCAGTACTGACTGGTGGAAATTAAACCCAGGAAGTAATACACTTGCAATAACAGAAGGTGCGAATTGTACAGTCGGGTTTGCCTGGCAGTCTGCTTGGCCAATTTAAGGAGGTGGTGTAAATGAGTAATTTAGAAGATGGTATAACAACACAAGGGGCTACTTCAAGATCCTACGATAAGTATGGTAAAAGGATGTGGACAGCAACCCCTAAAAAAGACACGTCTTTAAAAGACAAGAAGCTTCCGGCTGATAAGCCAGCAGCTCCTTTCGACAGTAACACTAAAACATCAGAAATAAGGAGTTAAATGATACAAGAACCTAGGTACATGTTTGTCATAAAAGATGCATCTGGAAATCAATACGAGTTCCAGAAAGCAACTGAGCGTGCGTACGAGCACTACGAAAACGATGTCGGAAGGTGCAGATTCTTCGTACCTTATAACGATTTAAAATTAACAACATCGTCTGTTGTAGATAACGCCTTCTCGGAAATACTGATATACAGAAACGAGACGCTTGTGTGGCAAGGAATGGTCCAAATGATACAGGATGTCGTAGACGGAGTGTGGGTATATGGCGAGACCTACTTAGCGGCGCTCGCTTGGTACGGAGTGCGTTACGATCAAGAATACACAACAGCCAACATTAGTACATTAATAGGAAACGAATACGACAATATTGTCGGGCGGGCGAGTGATTTTTTACAAGCCAAAATAACTAAAGGTACTATAGAGAATCCGTACCAAACAGATACAACAAATGCCCTCACCGTCACTAGAACTTTGTTTAACGAGAGTTTTTTAAACGTTCTCAAAGAAATGGTGGCAGTATCAAAAGGTGAAGAAACATCTACCTGGTCACAAAACACCGTCTTCGACATCAGCTTTTCAGCCACAGCACCAACATTTACGTTTAAAAGAAACGCTGGATCGGCTAAAGCTGATGTAATTTTTGAATTAGACAGCGAAATCGTAGATTTTAATATCGTAACGGACATGCGGTACATTACCAATGAGTCTAAGGGCTTCGTAGTTACGGAGGGACCCAAGATACTAACTAGCACCGAAAGTGCTGCTACAAGCGCTTCTACATGGTATAGACGAGAAAGCTATCCGTACTATCCAAACGTGACATCGCAAGCAGATCTAGACCACCTTGTAGATAACGTTGTAGCTAACGGCAAAAGTCCGGGCGTGTCAATGAATCTTAAATTTGCCGCTGGCCTGGCCCCGCTAGACGGATACTCAATAAGCGACAACGTGAAGTTGAGAATAAAAAGGGGTAGAATAGATATAGATGAGTATAGAAAAGTTGTCGGTATGGAGGTAAACATAGATAATGCCGGTGTAGAAAACACTGTACCAATTTTACAGAAACTTAGAACATAATGGCCATAAAATTTCCAGGAGAACTATTAGCTCCAGATAAACCAGAATTAGCGGCATCGGGAGGGTTGGCGGTGTCGGCAGTAGGTGGGGTGGAGAAATACGGCACACTAGACGCGGACGAAACAGCGATAACTAACATAGACGCTACCAGCCTGAGCGTTTCAACCCTGTCTTCTATAGCCGCCGACTTGGGAACTATCACGGCAGGTACGATAACGGGAGCAACATTTAAAACTGCGGCCAGCGGGTCCAGAGTAGAGATAACTGCTGCAGGTTCCAAAATAGTAATATACGATTCTAGCGGAGACCCGTATATGGAACTAGACAACGAACAGATAATATTCTCTAGTAGAAGCTCTAAATCAAGCGAAACCAACGCCATTTATTATTACAACAAAAGAGGGGATTACGGATTTAAAACAAGAATGGAGGACGGTAATTGGGCAATCACTCAATCAGGATGGTAACTAATTTAAACAATTACAAAGACAAGAACGGTAAATTTGATGAGGTTAAACTAAACAAACTTCGTGCAGATAAGCCTCTGTTGCCCCCCGTTACTCAAGAAAAGTTTAGAGGCTTCTCTGTAAAACAAAACAGAGATCCTTATGAAACCTTCCCAGACAGACTTCCTACAGGAGATAAGATGCCTCTGCCGGTAGATGAACACGAACATATAGGAATGTACGAGAACAACCAAACGCTGTACCTAACTACGGCCAATGCCTACAACAAGCTTATGAAACGAATAGAAGAATTAGAAAAGAAGGTGGGTAAATGATCCTACACAAAATAGTAAATACGATATACAGATTTTATTTTCTAACATTGGTATTTATTCTCACTTTGTTCCATCGCCAACTTCCGAAGTGGTTACAGAAGGAGGCAAGGAAGCTTCTTGTCGAGCCGCTTCCTTCATACGGACGAGTTGAGAAATACGAAAGGTGACTATCCCTATAAGGTTGGTATAAACCTGAAAGTCGTATTCGTACTGAGTTTGCTGCGTTCCTACAAGTTGTTTTGCCCGCTGCCTAGCTAATGTATCTGATCCCTTATACATCCCCTCTCGCTCCCCTATAAAAGCATCAGAAAAAGATCTCTCGGCAGACGCTATAGAATCGGCCAGCTTAAATTGCACGTCTGCTATCTTTAACAAAATATCTTGTAACTTGTCTGGATCATCCCAAGCCCCTCTAATATCCACTATCATGCGTACCTCTTTCCATCCCTGAATTTTCCTATAGAGCCGTCTTTTAGAGTTCTTCTAGATCGTATATCTTTTGTCCATTCCCTGTCATTACGCATAAAATATTTAGGGTGCAGGTGGTCGAAACGTTGGCCTATCCTACCCTCCCCCGGCTGCTCGTACCCGAAATATTCAAAAAACCCCATATTAAACAGACACTTCTGGCAATACTGTTTGTCTTTTGGTACGTCTTCCCCGCATTTAGGACAGACCCTCATTTTAACCTCTCTAGGAATTCCCGCACAATTCCCGCATCTTTATTAAAATCTACGACTTCCTTATACTTGTTCCGCACATTTGTTGTCATATCAGCGTATTCTAGATCAGATAATTCCCGCACAATCCCCGCAACCTGCTGTGCACTCCTGCCGTCTATGTCTATGCAGGTCTTTCCATCCTCCATAAGTTCCCCCGCCAACTTGTCTTTATAATCCCCCATGTTAACAAGTACAGGCCGACCGCTGGCGAACCAGTTATGGATAACATGGCCGTACCCATCCCCGTAAGGCTTGTTATGGTAGCCAAACTTGGATCTTCTCATAATAGATGCCAACTCGGAAATACCGGAAATGATGCCGTCTGGACAAGAGATCCCATAAGCCTTGACATCATAGTCAGGTTCCATAATACCCTTAAAAGAGTGGAAGTAGCCGTGGTTAGGAAGACAGTTAACGAAAGAGGTTATCATGTTAAAAGGACGCTCCTGCGCTGGATAAAATACATCTTCGTCAAACTCCTGTTTATAAAACACCACGTTCTTACTTTTAACCATGGGGAATTCTTTAACAGACAGCATAATGTTTTCTATCTCTTCGTAAGGTATTTTAGTGTGCCAGTCTATGTTTCCTATATGATAAATCAACTTAGCTTTCAATTTATGAGTGCGTATGAGTCTCCTGTACGTTCTAACGTGCGCTGGTATGGAGGCTATTAACACATCGAAGTCCATTGAAAGAAATTTATCCAAAGTTATAGCTTTTTGATGGATACCGTGTACTCCGTCCCATATATAATGAACATCGTCTACTAGAAACCTGCTCTCGTTTAATCCAGAACTTCCGTCGTCAGGAACACTTCCCAATGCTAAAAACTGCCTTACGGTTCCAGTATCGTCTCCGTAAGGCTTCGCAATATCCCAATACCCGTTGGAGTACCACTCCATACCTATGGGGCGGTAGAGGCTGTGACCGAGGCGCTTCTCTAACAGCAGGTGTAACGAGGCATACAGCCCCCCGTGGTGCATGTCGCTAAATATCTTCATTTAACTTTTTTCTAGGTACTTTCTGAAAGCAATCACAAAGTCCTGATGTAGCGGTACGCTAACGTCGAGGCACTTCCAAACATACTTCTCGAATTCCTCCGGGAAGTACAGGGCACTGGTTTTGTCGTGCATCATAAACATGTTTTGAGACAGGCCCCCCATGTGGATATACAGGTGTTCTGGGACAGCTAACTTCGCACAGTGTAGGACGTCTATATCCTCCTGGAACTTTCCGAAATGATCTAGCTTGTCTTTAGTAACACTGAAATCCTTTCTGGTCTGTTCTATAACATCTCTACGAACGAGTATGGAGCAAGGATGCATCCTCTCCTGCACTGAAACGGACATTACTGAAAAGGCTTCTTCGTTACTGTCCAGCAACTCCCAAAACCCATCCTTCCAAAAGAAGTCCTGCTCGGTAAACCACACCCAAGGAGCTTTGGACTTTCTAAGTCCGGCGTTAACGGATTCGTTTCTCCAATCGCTATCACCAGCTACCTCGCCATTTTCTATAAAAGTGATGTTGTCGTCTTTCATAGCAACCTTAACAAAGTCTCTATAATCCTTACGAACATTCATATTAGTGAATACTATAATAATCTTGGTAAACAGGTTTCTGTTGTCATGGATCTGTTGCCGCCAAAGCGGATAGTCCATGTGCCTTGGCCAGGAAACTATTAAATCTGGTAAAATTTTGTCCATTTATTGTCCTCCAAATCTAAATCGGGAAACTTTTTGGCAAGTGTATTGAATATCTCTTTAGCCTGTTTCAAATATTTAGGTGACTGCGGAACATCGGCTTTATCGGCACAGTAAAGATATACGTAGTAAGCTTCAGAACTCTTCGTACCAAAAATATCCGACCCGTCCCCTTTCCAATCCTGGAATGTGTATGTCAGCCCCCCTAAATGAAAGTAGTCCTCCCATTCCTTGTACTCCATATCCTCCAACGTAGTCATCCTAGCCCCCAGACGTTCGGCATCTCTGGTAAGCATCGCAAAATGATCCGAACCAGCAATCTCTGGATGGGCTCTAAAGTCCTTGTTAGTTTTATCAAAAAGGGATCTTCTCATAAAAAGACAGGACGGATGCATATAGGGAAAACCGGACGGATTCCAATAACCTATCATATCCGAGGTCTCCATTTGTTTTTCTACGTCGTTGAAAAACTTTTCCCAATCGGCCACAAAGAAGTCGGCCTCAACAAAATACACCCACTCGGCATCTGACACCTCCACCAACGGCTCCGACTCCAACTGTCTCCAGTCGTTCTTACCGTAATCGGCTTCCGGGTCTCTCGTTACCCAAGTCTCTTTAAAGTTCTCTAACCAGAAATCTTCTAGGTCGGTTGTCCCGTGTTGTTTAGATGGATAAAGAATAATCTTTTTAAATTTATCTCGGTGGTTCTTCATTACAGCCCTCCAAACAGGAAAATCGGCGTAAACACAAATTTGAGATAGCACGTCACAGTTCATATTTTCATTACCTTTCTATATAAATCGATTTTTTTATTTATCCTTCCCCAATCCAACTTCGCCCCATCAACAAGATTCTGCATACCTCCAATATACAGCACTTTAAATGCTTCGTACCCATCTGTTTCATCCATACAGATCTTCCAAAACGCTACCCTAGTTTCCATCTCTAATTTAGCAATGTCCGTGCTAGTGTCCGGTATCTTTCCCGACAGATACCCGCCCCAGCCAGCCGACAAGGATCCCCCGTGAATCCAATGAAAAGGCTGCGTGTTCATGTGCCAATTACCTTCGGCCTTTACCTTATTCTCTATCTCGTATGGATCAGCGTGATGCTGGGGAACATTGCCGAATCTAAGCCCTAATGCACGTAACTGCACGCCCAACCACACGAAAGTGTCGCCATTCTCTCTTTCCTTAAACGTGTGGTCCAATAAAGGCTCGTACTGTCCAGGCGCCCATGTATGACTTCCAAAATCTAAATCTGTCTTCATAAGGTCTGCTCTTTTGCAGAAAAAGAAATTAGGCCAAAAGTTAGGACCGACGTCCCCGTATCCAGAATAATCTAAGCCATACTTCTTAGCTACAGCCTCTCCTAGCTCGGCCCCACAACTAAATCTAGGGGAGCCTAGCGCATCAACAAGGTCTGATTCTATCTGCTGGAAAGAGCCGCGCACCGCACCAGAGTCAAATATAAACCCATCCTCTTCTATGAGCATGACCAGATCCTCTCTGCAAGTATGGAGCATTTCTGTTACTGGGGGGCCGTTACCCATACCACGCCCGTGATAAATAACGTGTATCTTTTTGTCCATAACTACCTTGGACATAAACTCCGAAACAACGTAGTCAGGTACAGTACAGTGGTTATTGAAATTTATGTAAAAAGCGTCCACCTCGTCGTAGTAACGCTCCTTGAATAATTTCAAGACAAATGAAGAAGTAAAGGGGTCTCCTGCCGTTGCCATCAAAATTGCCTTGTTCATATATTCCCCTCCACCCATCTTCTTAACATAGACAACCCTGTCTCAAGAGGGATAGCGGGTTCCCAACCCAAATCCTCTTTTATCTTTGGTAAGAAATTCTTATAAGCGTCGTAGTAACGTAGGTTCTGATCCACTTTAACAACAGTTACTTTGGGATCGTCGTACGTCGCTCCCCAAGTAGAGTCCAGGATATAAAGCATGTCCACTTCGTCTTTCCAAAAATGCTCGAAGCTGTACATAAAAGACTGGAACAGTACGTCAAAGTACCTGTGGTCCATCGTCCAACAATAATTGTGAAAAGCTACTACTACGGATTTAGTCACGCGCCAGTCTCCATTCTACATAGTCGGAAAAAGCGTCTTCCGCCGACTTTTCTGTAACAAACCCCAACCTATCTCTGGCCTTACTGACATCAGAAGCGTGCACCAATGTTTCATGCGGCAACATCCCTACAAGTTCGATCTTGGATTTAGAATTAAGACGTTCCACTACCCACCGTGCCATAGATTCTATAGTTATAGTCTTGTCATTAGCGATGTTAAAAATATCAAACCCAGCGTAATTGTCTACGGCCAACAGAGTAGCCCTAACAGCGTCGTCTACGTGGGTGTAGTTAGCGCTACACGACTCCCAGCCACTACCCGATCGCATCCCGTGAACGCTAAGGGGCTCTCCTTTAATAGCCTGTTCTACAAAAATTGACAGCGCCAATTCAGGGTTAGACCTAACTCCGGCCACATGATGATACCTAACAACCACGGTTGCTACATCGAAATACTTGCTGTACATCTCACACATATTCTCAGCAGAGTATTTTGCCATTGCGTAGGGGCCCTCCGGCTGAGGAAGTTTATCTTCTCTCCAAGGACACTCTTGCTTACCGTACACTTTGTTAGAAGATGCGAACAGTACGGTAGGCCTGTACTCCGACAGCCTAGCTGCCTCTAGAACATTAGCAGTTCCCTGCAGGCCCACGCTCATGTAATCGTGCGGTTTCTCCAACGCTAGCCTATGACTTGGATAAGCAGCTAAATGAAACACGCGAGACACATAAGGCATGCCTATGACAGATTTAAGTTTCTGAAAATCCAGTATATCCCCGCACACAAAAGTAAAGTTGGGATGTTTTATCTCATCAATATTTCTTACACCTTCCATACCCCTATACAAATTGTCATATCCTATAACAACTTCTCCCCTACGTAACAGCTCTTTAGTCAAGCTACTTCCTATAAATCCGGCGCATCCTGTTACTACGTTTACATGTTCAATGTCTGCCATTTACCCTCCTTTTAATTAATTTATTTATGCCCTGCCCCACTTATAATCATCCGGGTGCGTCTTGTACAAACCTAAAAGACCCCTAGGGGTATTAAAATGGAACGGCACAAGCTCATTATCCAGTACCCACTCGTGTATCTCCTTGGGAATAACTCCTACGGGCCAGCTCTTGAAATCTGGGTGGTCGGGGTTAACATTTCCCTGACACAAACTTCTGGGCATGTCGTGTATAAAAACGAATCCCCCCGGCTTTAATTTAGGAAAAAACCTTCTAAGCTCTTTAAATCTAGTGTACGGTTCTGTATCTAAAAACATAATATCGCAATCATACTCTACGTCGTAGTCAGTGGAAATCTCCTTGTCCACACAGATGCGTTCGTGAATTCCCAATCTATCAAACCTGGTCTCGCTGGTTCTAATATGCGCTCTCTCAATCTCTACTGTAGTTAAAAGCCCCTTCCTGTTATCTTTAAGAGCCTGTCCAATATACGACGCCGATATCCCTAGATGGGTTCCGGTTTCCAGTACATATTCTGGCTTCAACATCCTCACAAAACCGTACAGAAACTCCCCCACAGCAGTCTCTACACCGCCCGTATTGAAGCAGGAATATTCAGAATTAGTGGGCTCAACCTGTTCTACCAAAGACGCGTCTTTGGTCATTAAATACTCTGTTATCATAAGCTCTCTATAAATGTTTTCCATTTTGGGGCAATGGTGTCCTTTCCAAATAACCTTACAGCTTTTTCTCTGGCCTTATTACTGATAGTTCGTGCGTATTCATGGTCCTCGAATAATTTAGTAACTGTCGCTCTAATGTCCCCCACCTTGTCAAAACAGAACCCGTCTTCTCCCTGTTTAATTATACTAGGAACCTCGAACACTTTAACCTTGGGATGGTCTTTATGTTCCCATGTACGGGGGCCGACAGACACAATAGGAATACCGGTCATCATGGCCTCAACGAAACTCAGCGTATAGCTAGCTGGCCAAGTGCCGCTGTAGAAAAACGCTCTACAATCTCTTAAAACACCTTTAAGAGAATTAAAAGTCAACTCCCCGCCGGCAAATTCCCCTAAATCCTCGTTTCCAGTACCATAAACTTTAAACGGAAAACCTGGGCCCACTTCCATGGCAACGTCGTATCCACAAAAATCCCTTCTTGCTTTCAAGGACTGCGTGAGGTTTACTAGCTGGACGACGTCCCCTGTCCAATCAGCATATTCTTTGGGATCCTTATAAAACCTTATAGTAGTGTCGGCGCCAGTGTAGAAATCTAGCTTTTCTTCTGCGGGAGAATACCTGACTATCTTCAAACCGCCCTTCCGGTACTTCTCCATTACCCTCTCCTTCTCCGGGGTAGACTGCCCTATGGTACGCCATACAACCTTCTTCTTGGAGAATAGGGGCCAATTACGCTCTATGATGTTAGGCGCAGCGTAGCCGTCCATTACAATTATTATATCGAAATGATCTAAAAACTCCGAGGTCAGCTCGGTTCGTGGCCGATTTTTACTTAAAGTCTCCAGATAAGGTTTTCTCTTCATGCCCCCTATGCCCGGCCTAGGAAGGGATGCATGTCCTTCTGGATCTGTGTACGCCCCTAACGAAAAACAATCATAACCAAGTTCTGTGAAAAGTGAGAGCTCGTCGTATTCTAAAACAGCATGCACAGAAATATATAGTATTCTCGGGCTATTCACCCCATCCCCCCTCTTCCGCGATCTCGTTGATCCTCGCCACCATCGTATTCCCCACACTTCTGAAATTACAGGTAGCAACTACAACTTTTCTAGCGCTGTAGGCCACTTTCTTTACTAGACCCCTTCTCTTAGGATCGTTTAATCTTCCGTAAATTTTTTGAAACTGCATAACCAAACTTGTATCGTCTGCTTCCGCCCACTCCATGCCGGGTTCGTAATACTTGTTGTGTGCCTCTTCTATAGGAACTAGCGTAAAATCAACTGGAAAATAGTGTCTTCTAGTAAAATACTCGTGAATACCTCCATATCCCACGGATAGAACTGGGTTTAAATGAACACTGGCTTCGCACTGAGGTATCCCCCAGCCCTCGCCCCTATGAGCTGACACATAGACATCTCCTGTGGTGTGGATTCTATCCATGCCCTCCTGGTCCATGATATCGGAATAAACAAATACTTTAGGCATATCCTTCCATACCAAAGAGTTCTTCAATCCCCTAGCCTCTATTAGTATATCTCTAAGCCCTCTATCAGACGCCCCTGATTTATGAACCTTTAACAAAAGGCATACGTCCGTTTTTCCTCTAAAGGCCTTCCAAAAAGAAAGAAGCAACCTTCTGGGATTCTTCCTCTCAGTCCACTCGAAAATTGAATAAAAAACTATTCCTTCAAAGTCGGGGAGAATGTACGGACGCAGTTCTTCTAGGGGTTCCCTAGTATCTACTGCCTCGGGTATAACTGTTACAGGAACGGTGACGCCAGAAGCTTTGATAACATCCGCACCATACTGCGTACCTGTCCAAATCTCCTGCATCATGTTACAAGCAGGAACCCAAGATTTAGGTAACTTGCTCGTTTCCCAAAACAAATGTCCTATATTGTACTTACCTGCCTCGTAATGAGTCTTATAATTATCGGGAGTAACGTGAAGGATATTCACCTTGTAGTCAATCTTTCTTAAACCCAGCTCTTCCGATATCATACTGGTGCGATCCTCGTAATGCTGGTTGTTCGTATAAGAAACCTTCTTGGCCATTATATTAGCACCCACCTCCCTGAAGGACATCAGAAAGTTACGGGACGCTTCTCCGTAACCAGATGCATCCATGAACGGCGCCACATAACGAACTCCTACCATATCACACCTCCCACACTTCTAGCGTGTCAATTTCTTTCTTAGTATCCTCTAATAGCTGTGTTCTGGAAATAGGGTAGTTTCTTGTAACTTCTTCTTTTTCTTGTGCCTTTTCTTTTGGTGCTGACGATTTCCACATCTTGTCTTCTAAAACAAAACCTGCGGATAGAAGCTCTTTAACGCGTACGGCGGGAACCATGACCCTAGCTCCTTTAGGATTTATCATGTAAGGATCGTTAGCCGATCCTCTCTTTACGGGCTGTTTATAAAATTCCATGTAATACTATCCCACCAACACTGAAATAATAGCACATTATTTGGCACTTGAGAACAAGGAGTACGTTAAAGTTGACCTAGAAGCCCACGCAGCGGAATATCCTGACACGCCACTATTGTTAGTAGCAGAAGCATACACCATAGAAGTAGCGGATGTATCTATCTTGGATATCCTCCAATCACCAGTTTTGCTCTCTCTACCAACATAAACTGTATCGGCCACACTGGTGTCGTCGATATGATTAGTTTCGTATACAACGTTTTTAGCGGCCGCCTGACTAGAAGTAGCAACACTGGTAGAAAACGCCTTGGGCATCTCCATCCGCAACTCGTTAATCACATCAACCACAGTCTGAAGTCCGTGAATAACCTCGTCCAATACGAGTTGGTTCTTTACCGATATCTCACCCTCTACCGTCTGTTTATCTGGAAAAACAATGTCCTTAGCTTCTGGAAAATCGGGGAAGTTGGATACCTCTACGCTAGCAGGAAACTCTGGTAAGTTAGAAATTTCCATGCTCTCAGGAAACTCCGGGCTATCCGGGAAGTTGGATACAGCAACCTCCTTTGGTATTTCTATTCTAGAAAACTCTATCTTCTTCTCCGTGCTTGCCAGTATCTTCTTTAAAATCGCTGCCAACTCCGCACTATCCTCGCTACTGTCTATACTGGACACTGCCTTGATAATACCCTTTATACCTGTCTCTACTCTAGACAGATCCTTGGACAATGCGTCTAACTCCTTCTTATCTCCAGGTCCCGTAACATCTACTTTAAAGGTGTGTTTCTGGAAATTTTTAAACCAGATAGCCAAAAAGGCAAGAATATCTTTCATAAATTAATAATAGCCTATCTGCGATAACTTTCAACAGCGGCCAGGGGCTCGTAATTTTTAGAGCCCCACGCCACAAGGGCTAAAGCCATAACCATGTCTGTCTCCACTGTTTTGTCCTCTAGGCTAGCTGGATAGTTTCTCAACTCCTCCACCAACTTATCGTTGTACGGCATTTTAAAAAGACGCTTCGTAAAATAGCTCTGAAGGTTGTTAATAAGAGCTACCTTCTTGGCTGGGCTACCCCCAAACTGAAATGGGATATATGGAATACCCAGATCAGACATCCAAGACGACTGCATGTCGCCACCCATGCCCGTAGCGTCTATAATAAATTCCCCAGAGTAACGATTGTAAATTTTTATCAGATCTTCAAATATATTCTCCCAACTCACCAGCCCGCCACCGGCCCTGTAAATATTAACCTGCTGGTGCGGTTTCTTAGAAACGTCCCATGTAATAATTCCCGTGTAGTCGCCCTTCCTTCCAAAATCAACGCCGTGGATATATTGGTGTCCGGCAGCAGGAGGTATCGGGTGTTTCCAATCCATGTTAATAGCGGCATCTACATCTGTATCCAGAAAAGCGGAATAAGAAGAATCAGTAAATCTACCCTCTACCCTTTCTCTTATCCAATCCTCATCCTTTCCTTCCATGGCCTTTATAATAGACTCCTGGTTAGCATACGGGTTAGTTCTAGAATCTGAGTATTGAGAATAAATCCTGGGCTCGTAGTACTTATTCGGCAAGCCATCCAGCTCTTTACTGCCCCTTCTCCATAAACTAAAGTACTCACCCTTCCCCTTCGGTGTACCAAAACCACAAATTATTCCACCCCTTCTCCACATTCTAGGAATTAGGACCCTCTCATAACAATGAATCATATAGCGTGCATCCGCCGGCTCGTTTATCAGTATTAAATCATATGCCTGTCCCTCGATATGCTTAGCCTTATCGTGCATACCTACAGCCTCGATCTGCGTTCCATTAGTCAAAACCATATTAGGATGTATGTTTCTTCTAGTACCTGTAGTAACCTCCGCAACATTAAACTTTAAAATGGGGGACTCCTTAAATACCTGCTCAATCTGGCTCCATAACTCCATAGACTGCTTGTTCTCTGGACCGGTGCATAAAATATTATACGGCGCCTGTGTAAATTCCTCGAAGCTACTAAACGGCCTGTTAGGCCTTATCTTGTAGGTTCCCCAATGAGCCGCCATAAATTTAGCTGTCCAGGTCTTACCAGAGCTGTTACCCCCTGCAAACCATCCCTCGTCGTAACTACCTGAAATCATCCTCTTCATAAACCGGGATTGCTCTGTAGTGGGTATTAGTGGACTGCCTGGATTAGGGGACAAGTATGTAGAAACAAATAAATCGGGCTCGCTCTCCGACCTAACCCAATTATCCTTGTATATCTTTGGAAGTTTCGCTGGTCGTGCCATCTTCTATCAACTTTCCTTCCTGAACCGGCAGTTCTCCGAATCTAACCTTATCTAAACCCTCCAGTACATCCCTTAAACTACCAAACTTTCTTCTAGCTCCCTGCTCCTTCAAAGCACCCATAAGAAGAAATCTATCGACTGGAATGTCCCCTGTCTTTACCTTCTGCCCACCAATCGTAATTATATCTGAAATAACCTCGTCCGGGTCTAAACGTTCCTCCATGGTGTCCAGCTTGTCCATGGCTGTACTTTCTGCCAGATTCTTAATATGCTCCTTAACTGTTGCTATGTACGCTGAGTGTTTGTTTAAATGTGTCTTTACTGCATTTATAGTTATCTTGTTATCCACTGAATACATCTGAGCGTATTTCTGGATATCCGTATAGCTGTGTGTTAAGGCGTATTTATCAATCGCAGCTCTCATCGACTTCCCCTTGTCATCTCTAGCATTACAGAGATGACAAGTGGGACAAATAATAACCTCGTGCACCTCGTTTTTACCTGTCTTTATCGTCTCAAAGTATTTTCTCTCCATCTATAACAGAATTATACCACTTTAAAAAAATAATAAAAAAACGCCGTAAATTATAAATTAAGACTGGTATCAAAACACTGGAAAGGGAATACTATAATGGGAATTACTGGTATTCTAGTGTACAAAATAGTAGAGTATGTTTGTGTTTAATATATAATTAACTATGGCTATATATCTAGAAGATTTTGAAAGAAATTATTTAATAAGTCTAATAACCGGGATTAAATACACGGGAAATAAACCCATCGAAGTACCAGAGAAAACAATACCAACAAAAATAATAAACGACGCTAAAAGGATTGAGAGGACGCAACAGTGCGACCACACCTTCGGTAAATACACCGGAGAAAAGATTTGTTGCACTAAGTGTGGGATGTACGGAGAGGGCATGGGTTACACCTGGACTCTACAGAAGACAATAGATCCAGAAACCTATAAAATACCTAAGTTTGAGAATCCACAGAAGGCTCTGTTTGCTTGATACCTGAACTGTCTGCCAGAGTTCAGATATTTGGTTAGCAGGTAATACCTGAGGTGTACCCACGGGTCGGTCGCCCTACTGCACACCGCAGCCGAAACAAAGGCTTTAAAAGAATGATGCAGGGAAAAGACTGGAGGTATGGGGGCTCTTGTACACTAGGGCAACATACATTCTAAAAAAGACGCGGGCTGCTCTGTACCGTCACGGAGTCCGCTTTTCTACACCTAAGGGAGTAGTTTTTGGTGGTGACACGGTGTATGAGTGCTGAGAGAAAACAGACTAACACTCAAAAATTATAAAGAGAGTTTCTTACCCCTCTTTAGGAGGCTGGTGGGATTGTACACTAGATGAATAAACAGAGACAAACCGATAAAAGAGCTATATTGGACGCGTTAAGGCAGGGTAAAACAAAGCAAGAACTGTCTTCAGTTATGATTGATTATTTCAAGAAGTATTGTGTTTCCAAAGATGAAGTTAATACTAGAAGAAAAGAAGCTTACGATGAGTTGAATGAACCGTTATTGTCTTCTTCTAATTTCTGATCTATATTGCCATCCCCCTAGAGCTGTTGTTATAGGTACTGTTTCTTGATTTAGTGGTGGGTATTTTATTTACGGTGATATACTAATGTTTGTTGATGGGTTGGGTTGGTCGATATGGGCTGGATGGACTGGAAAACCGTCGTGTGTACGGTGGTTCTATTATATATTTAAGATTACAAAAAAATCATGTCCCCCACCCCAGTTTGGGGGGGTCGGGGTTAGTATATAATAGGAGTAGGTATCTATCCTATAGTAGTGATGCATACCTTTTTATGAGGTGCGATGTTGTTATACCAATGTCCCCCCCTTCAGTAGACGTCGTATAATGAACAATTAACGACGTAGTACGTGTTTTGTTCGTGTTGCATGAAATGTGCGGGAAATATGCGGGAATAACAGGACCTACTATTTATGTAACCAAACACGGGCGGGTCATGTTCATAAAAGATGCACGGGACGTCCCGATAGTATATAATTTGGCTATGCCTATACGCCGACCCAGCATTAAATCTCGAAGATGCACCGTAATCTTGCCTTTACATATTTATTATCAAATCACTGCGTTGGCTAGTAAGCTACATGTCGGGCGTTCTGCCCTTGCTAGAGAAGCCATTACAATACATTTAAGCAAGTTTGAGAAAATGCCTACAAACTCTAATAATAGTAATACCTCTTGACAACCCATACACCTATATGCTATAGTCTCTTTAAGATGATAACAACAACAACAGAGGCGGTGATTAACAAATGACTGCCGATAAATACCAATATAGATCATTACGATCAACAAGTACACAACAAGCTATTCCATTTAAAGACTATATTTTTATGTTTATAACATTTGGTGCGTTATCTATTCTATTTCTGGCTCTCTTCTTTAGAGCATTAGATATTAGATTGGATAGACAGCACCAGATGTTGTGTGAGAGTGCAAAGATATCAGGAAATACAGAAGTATTAAATTGTGATTAACAGGAGCTATCATTTTCAACTGTCCGATTTTTTCGGACACTTCACTAAAACCCTCTTTCTCTAGCTTCTTTTTTAGATCGTTCCAATATTTTCTTGGTCTGTCAGTTCCAGCTAATGCTTGAACAACATCAATAATCGAAAACCACCATTCATTGCTGTGAATAGTTTTACGAACTTTAGTGCCCTTAAAAATGGCAATCTTAGTTGTCTGATTCAATTGATTATTCATAAACACAATAAAACCAACAGCTTAAACCGTTATTTTTATCTACATTAATAGTAATATATTTGCAGGCTTGGTACAACCGATCTTTTTTTATTTATGTTTGTCTGGTTGGTGACTAAATATTTTTTGTTCCAAACCATAAGTGTCGGCGTGATTAAAATGTCCGTAAAGCGCTGATTTAGTTTCACGAAGTTTTTCTAAAGTAATCTTGTCGTTATGATAAGCCCTGACTTTATTACGATAATTTTTTTGCATCCGTTGCAGAGTATTGCCGCGAATTTTTACATGGTCATAAAAGATCCGGTAGCCCACAAATGGAATCCCATTTTTAGCATGTTTGATGGTTATCTTTTTTGGGTGCAGCTTAAGTTTGAGTTTTTTTTGTAAGAATTTTTTGATTTTATCTTGCAAGTTAAGCAAATGCTCTTTATTTGGATGAATAATTAAAAAGTCATCCATGTAACGAGCGTAGTATTTTTCTCGCAACCTATCTTTAATAAAATGATCCAGTTGATTTAGGTAAACATTGGCAAACAGCTGGCTGGTGAGATTCCCGATTGGCAAGCTAACTCTAGTGCCCGCTACTTGGTGATGATGACTTTGGTCAAAAAGATTAAGCTGAGCTGGTTGTGGAGTAGCCGGTTTGTAGGAAGTGATAATTTTTTCAATCAAGTCATAAGTTTGCGGGCAAGTAATTGTTTTGTTAATAAGCTGGAGCAAAATATCCCAGTCAATACTTTTGAAAAATTGCTTGATATCAGCTTGCAAGGCATAAATAGGTTGATCTTTGCCATACTTGGTTCTGGCAGCCATTAAAAATTTCTTAACCCGCTTAGCACCTAAGTGTGTGCCTTTATTTTTACGACAAGCATAAGAGTCATAAATAAACTGTTTATCAAACAACGGCTCTATTTGGGCTACTAATGAATGGTGGATTACTCGGTCGCGAAAAGCTGGTGCGGATACTTGTCTAAGTTTGGGCTCATGAACTTTAAAATGAGTGTAAGTTGATGGCTGATATTGTTCACTTTTTAGTTCATGCTCTAGCTTACTAAGTTCTGCTTCTAAGTAAAAGTCAAACTCACAGATTTTAGGCTTGCCTTGTTTGCCTAAACGAGCCCGACGGTAAGCCTCATATAAACTTTCAAAGTTAGTGATGATATTAAAGATGTCTGGCTGGGCAGGCAGTGTCATATTTTTTAGACTCATTTTCCTGACGCCCCGGAAAATATTCAAGGACGCCAGGATAAGGGCGTTATGTTTTCCCCTCGCTTATAGCGGGGAGATGGAAAAAATCTGGTGATCTTGTAGATCCGGGACACACATCCGTAAACATATGTCACTCATCTGGCACAGTCAAACTAGGCTTGGTCCGTATTTATCACTGGCGCAGCGAAACCCGATATTGTTGTTCTGATTGCTCGTATTGTTATTCAAATTCAGCGCAAACGCACCGGCGTTGGACGTATTATTCCAATTACCGCCACGGAGGAACACACGACAGCGCTTGTTAAGACTTTTCCCAGTCTTTATGTTATATCACCTTCATCCAACCAGCTAGCATCCGGCCCAACTCATTGATTTTTTTAGCAGTTAAGGTGTACTGTTTGATGCTCATCATTTTCAGATCTTTAGTTAAACGAATCAAAATTCGTAAAGTATCTAAATGCTCAGAATATTGTAGTTGAAGTTGTAAACGATTTTTGCCTCGGGCTTTGTTGGCTTTGATGATAGTTAGTAGTAAATCTAAACCAATTTCTTCTAATTTTTTACCCAGGACCAGACGATGACTTTTAGGAATGCGGTTGATAATGGGGTAAACCCAAATGAGTAGTTCGTAAGTCTTTTTGTGAAGAATAAACTTGTCATGCATGAGTACTTATTATTAAGTAAGTTGCCTAATTAGGCAAACCTTAGGGGCCTTGCCCCTCATTTTGCAAGGGCTACGTGAACCCCGCCATGGCGGGGCCCTGTGCAAAACTCACCCCGCTAGGCTAGCGCACAGGTATCGGGAAGCAGCAGCTTCCCGCCCTATTAATTTCAGGGAAGTTGCAAGAAAGGAAAAAATGCAGCTTTCAGACAAAGCCCAAGCCAGTATTAATAAGGTAATCGAGAGATTCAAGAGTGGAGATCTGTCACCCATTAGCTCAGTGGTGAGGATAGAACTTGATCCATCCGCCCCCGCTAGAAAATGGAGTCTGTCAAACAAGATCCTAGCTTTTACTCAAGCTGAGGAGTTGGACTGTCGAGGATTTAGACAATGGCAAAGTATGGGTAGGCAGATCAAAAAAGGAAGTAGTGCGGTATATATCTTTCGTCCCCACACCATCAAAAATACCACCAAAGATGAGGAGGAAAATATCTGTGTGGGATTTTCACCTGTGGCCGTCTTTCCGGCCTCTTGCACCTCGGGAGATGAGGAGTTGCCAGGATACAGGCCAGCAGCAGTCCCACCACTCACGGAAGTAGCTCAAAAGTTTGGGATTGCAGTTAGTTATGTGCCAGTCACACCAGATAAGCTAGGAGACTGCAAAGCTGATGGTGGCAGGATCAGATTGGGCAGTCATAACCCTAGAATCTTCTTTCATGAGTTAAGCCACGCCATTCACGCTAGGATTAAAGGAAAACTAACGGGAGGTCAACAACTAGACCAGGAAACAATCGCCGAGTTTACCACTGCCGTACTGATGGATTTCTACGGCCTAGAAGATCACACAGGCAACGCTTGGGAATATATTAGTCAGTATGCTAATGATCCAATTATTGCCATTACCAAGGCTCTAGGAACGGTTGAGAAGGTATTGGAGGTGCTTCTTGCTTAATCTTCCACTCTCTCCCATAGATCAGCTTGATTGTTGTTGATTTGATCTTTGGTAGTCAGGAAAAACTCAAGCTCAATTTCTGGCTCTTCTTCTTGCATCTGCAAGATGTATTTATTCAGAAATATCTTGGTTAACTCGTCCGGACAAACAAAAAGCATGGTTGGGTTGGGGTGGTCTGTTCTATCTTGCCAGGTGTTGGCCTGAAAGTATTCAATATATTGATTAATCTTGCTTCTAATCATAAAGCGAGGTGTACCCTCATCAATGATTTCTAGAAAATATCTTTTTGTTTGTCGTTTAGACT
>Ga0207997_1000318_pt1 | contig 24643 bp, 41 predicted proteins | sample AntAceMetag02UKN_FD_184777 | JGI IMG/M metagenome (GOLD analysis project Ga0207997, IMG submission 184777) | Saline lake microbial communities from Ace Lake, Antarctica - Antarctic Ace Lake Metagenome 02UKN (SPAdes) (version 2) | ecosystem: Environmental > Aquatic > Non-marine Saline and... | reverse complement strand
ATTTATAATTAATCCATTTCCCTGAAAGCCTCTCAATGATGCTTACTAGCAGACCTGAATGTTTACAGGTATCACTTGCAAGACGTTGCAGGAGTGGGAAGCCCTAGCGGCTGTGTAAAGCCACAAATTAGCGGATGTCATATAGTTGGTTATTATGCCTGCCTTCCAAGCAGGACACATGGGTTCGAGTCCCTTTTTCCGCTCCAAATTTATTTATTTAATATGTTTGTATGTTTAAGTTAAACAACGGTAATATAATGTATGAAGATAGAGGAATATATACTTGCCCATTTTGTTATATTAGACCGATAACAAAGAAAGAGATTGAGTTATTATCTTTCGTAAAAGAATATAATAGAGAATATAAAGTTATGCCAAGGCTAATTGACATGGCAGAATATCAGAAGACACAAGTATCATTGATACACAGAAGAATAGCTAGTTTAGAACGTAAAGGGTACTTGTTGCATGGAGGTAAAGGTATATGGAGAGGGATCATGTTAACTGGTAAATTTTAATCGCTTAACTAGTGAATTTTTAAAATATTTAGATTCAGATAACTAATTAATCAAACATGTTAAAAATATCATATAAGCAAAGGAAACTTTTAGAATTTATAAAAATATTTTATGATGCAAATGAATTCATGCCAACAATTCATGAGATGGCTAGATATCAAGAAGTAAATATATTATTAGTACACCGCAGGATCTACAGCTTGGAGTGTAAAGGGTATTTAAAGAGACAAAAGAACGTTGCAAGGGGGATTGTACTAACTAAAAAATTATAACCGTGGAATATCGGCAGTTTTGGAAAAACTTTATTCATTAATTAAAAAATAATGCTTAATATTTACGAAAAGTTTCGAAGAAGAGTCATTGAGTTGAACCACCCTGAGTGTAATGGGTATGAGGAGGCTGTTAAGAAGGAAAAATTTGTTGTTGGGAAATCTTATTATAGGCAATCCCCTAGTTTGAATCCATTTTTACTTTTAAGTTGTAATGGAGGGAAGAATGAGGCGGTAATATTAGATTTTAAATCAGGTGTTATAAATACTAGTTTTAATTATTTATGTGATTGCGAAGCTCTTGGTTTTTCCATCACCCTGCCAAGAGTTATGCAGGCTTTGCTTGATTCTGGTAATTTTTTACTACGCTATAAGTATAATATACATGAAGAACATTCAATTGTTATAGAGTTAGAAAACGGAGAAACTATTATTTGGAAACTAACCAAAGAAAACGGAGTAGAATGCACACACTTAGACCAGACAAAAGAAACGATTATTAAACTTAATTCATTAATTAAATAAAAAGAAAAACAAATACTAACCGGGAAATAATACTTTTCGATTAGTTGCCGGGAATGCCGGTGAATTTCAATTAATAATATAAACAATTATGTCTAATTTAGAAAAAACACACACATCATTGAAATTATCTAAGTGGTTGCATGAGAATGGGTGTAGGTTAGAGACTGAATATATATGGTTTGAGCATAAATATGGCTGGAAAATTGCGACTAAAGAACGAGCATTTAGAGCTACAAGAAAATCTATTACGGAGTTTCCTGCCTACGACATCTTTAATGAGTTGTGTTGTGAGTATGCTGAGGAGGTGTTTGGCGGAAATGACCCACACCAGCTATGGACTCATCAAAGAATTTTATTTGAAAAAATTATAGACAACAAAAAAGACGAAGCAGAAGCGTATTTTATGAAAACAACTATTTTCAATCCACTTAACCAAAAATGATTATGCCAAAAGAATGGAAATGTAACAATTGTAATCTGATCAGTTGTGTAATTGACAACCAGAACGTAACTGTATACGACGCAGAAGGCAACCTGGTTGGATCTGATAAGAATAACAGTAGTGTCGGAAGTGCTATCTGTAGAACTAGAATTAAGTTTCAGGATAAAGTTTTTGAAAGCAATAAAAAGAAACGTAAATAATTTTTAATAATTTAATAGATAGTATTATGTCTCTATGCAAATCAATACAAGATGTATTGGACAACAACAAAAAGAAAAATGAAGAGAGTGAAGAGATATTTTATCCAGAAGGTGAATAAAAACAACTATTTACCTTGCAAAAAGATCTATTTTATAGTATAATTTTAACACTTATGACAGCAATAGCAGTTCGAAAGTATAAAGATAAGATTGTTATATTGGCAGACTCTCAAACGTTTACCCTTTTGCCTAATGGTACTAAGATTAAAGATGATCGTGGTCATGAATGTCAAAGGTTAATATGGAAAAAGGAAAATTTTAATATTTCAAGATTATCTTATCATCCAAAGCATGAAGTTATAACTTATGGATGGAAAAAAGGAGCTGCTCACCAATGGAATAATGATCGATCTCAAACTGATGTTTTAGAGTTTTCAAGAAATAAGAATGCAGTACATCCAACTCAAAAACCAATTGAGTTATTGTCATATTTGATAATGAATAGTAGTAAGCAAAATGAATTTATTCTAGATCTATTTTTAGGAAGTGGATCAACTTTAATAGCATGTGAACAAACAAACAGAAATTGTTATGGTCAAGAGTTAGACGAAAAGTATTGTGATGTAATAGTAAGAAGATATATAAACTACATGACAAAAGAGAAAAAAGATTTTAAAATTAAGAGGAACGGAGAGGAGTTAGATATTTCAATTTTTAATAAAGAAGAATGCCAAGAGGAGTAAAAAGAAGCGACGATGAAATAAGAAAAATGTTGCAAACAATAACACCAGTATTACAAAGAGGAACGGCTCTTACTAATGCTTGTAAATATTGTAATATTCCAGAAAGAACACTTTTTGATTATATCAACAAGAATGAATGGGTTCGCAGAGAAATAGACACTGCTATGGCTTTCCTAGATGTATCAGCAGAAAACACAATAGCCAATGCAATTAAAAAGGGCGACACACTCAATGCTAGATGGAGATTAGAGAGAAGCCAGAAGGACAAATACTCAATAAGGCATGAATTGACTGGTGAAAATGGAAAGGCAATTGAGTTTACTTTGTGGGATGCATTGGAAGAGAAAGATGACGAAGAAGAAAAACCTAAAAAGAAATTAAAACCTAAAAAATGATAAGTGCTAAAGATAAAGCAATCAAATTTTTTAAAAACTGCGATAGTGATCGTGGTTATTTTGGAAGAACTGTTTTAAAAAGTGTTTGTTGGGATAAGCAAATGGAAATCAAGCAAGCGTTAAGAGATTATGATTTTGTGGAGGCTGTATCTTCTCATGGAGTGGGCAAGACTTATGTAGCAGCTGATATTATAGTAGAGTTTCTTTACACTCATAAAGATTCATACGTTATTACGACGGCTACAACAGCTACACAGGTAAAGAATATATTATGGGCTGAAATCAATGCCAAATTCAGAAACAACAAAAATAATCTTGATATTATAGCTCCTGGTCGCTGTTTAACGGTAGAACTTAAAATAGGCGACCAGTGGAAAGCGATAGGACTATCTCCTCGCAAGGATACAGGAACTGATGTTGCTACAGCGATGCAGGGTTATCATGCAGAAGACATACTAGTTGTTATAGATGAAGCAGGAGGAGTTGAAAAAGCAATCTGGGATGCAATCCACGGATTATTGACTTCTTATAATGCTAAGCTTTTGGCGATTGGCAATCCAACTCATGTCGGTACTGAATTTCATAAGATCTTCAAAAATAAACCGAAGAACTGGAAAATAATTCAGATCAATACTTTAGATTTGCCAAATATTACTGAGGTTTATGGAAAATTTAAACCAACCAGAGAAGGATGTGGGGCTTTAGTTGATGCATATGAGAAACAACCAAATCTAAAAGTACCATATCCAAAACTTACTACTGCAAAATGGTTTGCCGGTCGATGGCATGAGTGGGGGTATGATAATCCACTGTTTCAATCTCGTGTACTTGGAAGGTTTCCGAACAAATCAGAAGACAGTGTATTTAATGCAACAGCTCTAGAGGAGGCAAGACACACAGAAATCAAACTACAAAACAATAATATAGGGCGTGTACTTGGTGTGGATGTAGCGAGATATGGGGACGATCGAAGTTGTTTCATTCCTTTTCAAACAGGTCAAATACTTGATATTAAATACTTACAAGGAAAATCAGTGCCTGCGGTATCTGCACAAGCAGGATATATTATAAATAATAGAGAGTGTGAAAGGGTGGGTGTTGATGATGTTGGTGTTGGTGGTGGTGTTACTGACATATTGAGAGAGCAAGGATTTTCAGTATCTCCATTCATAGCAAATGCAGTACCGATGAATGATAGAGATTACATGAACTTAAAAGCAGAAATGTACTTTGAGTTAGCTAAAGCTTTTGACCACGGAGAAATAGCTTTTCCAGAAGAAACACCAGAGAATAAGGATCTGATCGAGAAGCTTATAGCCGATCTACTCAACATACGATATAAAATACAAATAGGATCTAATAAACTAATGATTGTCTCCAAGGACGACATGAAGAAGAAGGGCATACCATCCCCCGATTTTGCAGAGGCTTTAATCATTGCTTTCTGGTTATCAAGGCATGGTGCAACAGCTGAGGCAACTATAAGAGCTAATACAGATGAAGGAAGTTCACATGCTCAAGATGAATTAGCTATGATGAAAGGGCAAAGCGAGGGGGATGGATACGTATCTGACTTTCTTGGCAAAGACTATTGACAAAGCTAATTATTTCATATATAATAAGGATACAATATTAACAAATGCTTATGAACTTTGAATTTACACAAGAAAGAAAGGATGAGATTAAAAAGATTATAGAGGAGGGGTTGAGAAATAAATAATCTATGTAGTAATTGGACTACGATATTATCTCGAATAGTGGTTTGTTCTACATTACTCGTCATTATATTTAATATGTTTTTATATTTCTTTGATAATTTAATATAACTATATGAAAACAATCCAGGAGATAGAAATAGAGATTTTAAAAAGGTGGGATGATAACGAAGGCTATACTGTTAATGATGCTATTATCGACGCTGTAAAAGAAAGAGATCAAGAATGGAAAGATAGAGTTGATAATATGATAGAAGAAGTTTCAAATATGAAACTGGACTCTAATACTAGAGACATTAGATCTTACAACCGAGGTATAATTTCAGCTAAGGAATTTTTGAATTATATTAAAATTAAATAATCATGAAAGAAAAGGTATATACACAATATTATTCCAAATGGCGTAATGAATGGATTGATTTTAATACTCCACCAACAAGTGGAGAGATCATGCACTTGAGAGAATACTTTTATGAACTAAGATAACAAACAATAAGTTTGATAATCTGTCGAACTTATTATATAATCTATTTTGAGCAATAATATATCAAAATGGACTTTTTAAATATATTCAAGAAAAAACCAAAAGAAGAAGATTCAATAGTACCATTCATCCCAGAAGAAGGGGAGACGGGAACGGAAATATCAAGTGGAATACTACAAGAGGAATACAACACCGATCTAGACGATGTAGCGGTGAGATCAAAGAAATATCAAGTGATGAGAAACGAGTCCAAACTATACGGGCTTCTTAGTGCCGTTAAATTGCCAATTCTTTCGGCTAACTGGTTTTGGGAAGCGGGAGGGGATAGTGACGACGATATCAGAAACAGAGATTTCTTACAGAAAGCTTTGTTTAATACTATGGATACTAAGTGGAATAAGACATTATCTCAATTATTAAGTTTTATTGATTATGGTTTTTACTATAATTGGATAAATTTTAAGGTTAATGAGGAGGGCGAAATAGTTTGGAAAAACTTTGCTCCAAGACAACAAACAGCACACTATAAATGGCTTCAAGATGACAAAGGCGAGTTGATTGGTATTCAACAACAGTTACTTGATGCTCACGGCGACGATTCACAGCCAATAATGAAAATAAAAGACGCTAACGGTATGACAAGAGTGATGATGCTTTCTTACAATGAAGAGGGTGACAATTACGAAGGTCGTTCTGTTCTTCGTGGTTGCTATCAATCTTACAGCTATAAGAAATTAGCAATGGAAGTTACTGCTGTTAATATAGAAAGATTTGGAGTACCTGCTTTAGATATTACAATGGAAAGTATGAATGCGACTGATATAGCACTCGCTAAAAATCTTGGTAAAAACTATAGATCAACAAACAAATCATACGTTGCACACTCAAAATCAGTAGTGGTTGATTTTTTACAACCAGAAAGAGACCTTTTGGGTCAAAGAATGGAGAACTTTATAAATACAATGAATAGAGAGATGGAAACAGCTTTCTTAGCGAAGTTTTTAGGATCAGGCGATCAAGGGGAAGGTTCAAACGCTAAAAGTAAAACAGATGTAAGCTTCTTTCAATTGTCGTTACAGCAATACGCTAAAATTATACAAGATCAAATAAACGAACTCGGAAAGCAATTACTTGTACTTAATTTTGGAGAGCAAGAAAACTATCCAAAATTAGAGGTAACTGAGATCAAAGAAAAAGATATAGAGCAGTTTTCTAGTATGATTGTTAAGCTAAACACAGCTGGATTTATTACTGCTGATGAAAAGAAAATGATTGATTACATAAGAGAGGAGTTGAACTTGCCAGAGATAACAGATGATGAGTTTGAGGAGATGCAGAATAAAAAAGCTGAGGAAAAAGCAAAGATAGAAGAGATTCAATCAAAGATAGCTAAAGATCCTAATGCGAAAGACCCGATAGTTAAAGAAAAAAAGAAAGAGATTCCGAAGAAGAAAGAAAAAAAGGAGAATGCAGAAAAGGAAGAAGGTTTTTTTTTAGCTGATATTAAGCAGGTTAAACTTAAGGAGAGTATTTTCCAGAAGACAATCAACAAAGAAGAAGATTATTTGCAAGGATTCTACAAGAAAAGATATGCTCCGATGATAGATGATATAGAAAAAGAATTGAGAGTATATCTAGAAGGTCAATATAAAAAAGCAAAGACCGAAGTGATAGCAGGAATAAATATAATAAAAAGATCAAGCAATACCAAGTTAAGAATAGAGACAATTAAAACTGTTCGAAATAAATTAGCAGGATTTACAGATATTTTAGAAGGCGAGATGATGGATGAAATACACGAAACATCAATGGACAACGCCGTTGAAATGATAAGAGATGTAGATAAAAGAGTAGAGTTAGCTGAGTTTATAGTATCTAAAGGAGAATTAAATTCATTCCTTGCAGGGTATAAATCAAATGTAAGAGGAATATTTCTTCCAAATGGTGGGGATGGTAGAAGAATTGAGGAGAAAATATTTGATAATTTCACACAAGAAAATGATGTAAAGCTTGCTATCAAACAAGCAAAACAAACATCATTCAATAGAAGTGTATTTAAACTATCAGTGCTTTCACATCCTAGAGGAATTTTCAGAAGATCAGTTGAATTAAAAGGAGATAAAGAGGGGATTCAGGACTATAAAATGATAGCTCCCTCAAAGGTGGTGAAAACAATTTCACTATTTGGAGCGATGGCTTTAGGTTTATATCTAATTAAATCTAAAAAAGAATGGAATGAGAAATATGGAACTAAAGATAATGTAAATGTAGTAGGTGGTTTAGGGATGCATCACAACTCTAAAGATTACTATATGCCTGTATGGCAAGATGAAAGAGCAGAGCAAGATGAAATAAGCAGGGAGCAAAGAAAAGAGTTAGATGAGGTGTTAGACCAATAGGATCAAGTCTATAAACTATTCAATGGGGTAACAGAAACCCCATAAAGCGGGGTGGAGCAGCGGCAGCTCGTCAGGTTCATACCCTGGAGGTCATAGGTTCAAATCCTATTCCCGCAACCAAATATTTGCAAAGTATTAATAAATGTTTTATAATGACAATAATAGAAATAAATAAATTGGTATCATCTCTAGATTTAAAAAAACTTTTTACGAATCTATTGAAAAAACTCTTTCTAAAGGAATTATTAGTAGATGTTCGATGCATAAACTGCAATAAGAAAATTTATGAAGCTGATATAAATAAAGATTCAGTACAAGAATTTATTTGCAAATGTAAAAAGAAAAATAGGGTAGTTATTGAAGAGGGAGTAATAGACATATCAATAATATAAAAATATGGTATTGGATGGGGTACACCCCTTTATAAGTTTAATTTAATAATATGAAAGAAAAAAATTTTAAGGTTGTAAGTGGATCATCAATGATAAAAGGACTAGAGATCGTAAGAGAGGGGGAGTTCAACGGATTCAAGATGACTGATAAGGTCATGAAAGGATTCATCAAAAAGTTTAAATTAGATAAAAGAAAACTTAGTTATAGACCTACAGTATTCGTTGGTCACAATGGATTCTTTAGCGGTGAAGAAAAACCAGCAGTAGCGTTTATAGACAATATATATATGGAAGGTAAAAAAATGTTAGCTGATTTAAAAGGTAATACAAAAGACTTTTTAGATAAGTTACAAGAGTTTCCTTATAGAAGTATAGAATTTACAGAAGACAGGCTATGGGGGCTAGCGTTACTTGGTAGTAATGCTCCAGCCGTAAAGACGGAGGCAACAGCATTCAATGAAGAAGGGAAAAAGCATTATTTAAGCAATCCAATCAATCAATCAATAACTTTATCAAATAACAATCCAAATATGGAAAACTTTAAAAAATTCCTGGAGGAAATCTCATCAAAAGATGTTATTACTAAGGAAGATTTACAAAAACTTCAAAAAGATTTCGACGCTTTGAGTGAAGAAGAACAACTTGAAACTGTTGAGGAAGTTAACGCTGTTGAAGAAAAAGCTGAAGAGGCTGGCGTTATTTTAGATGTAGAAGGTACAGATCCAGTAGAACCTATTGAGCCAATTGAACCAGTAGAACCTATTGAACCTATTGAGCCAATTGTGCCTATTGAGCCAATTGAACCAGTTGTGCCTGCAGATCCAGAAGTACAACTTTCTGAAGGTCAACAAATCGTTACTCTTCAAGAAAAAGTAAAAGCAGACCAAAAAGAGCTTTCACAACTTCGTACAGAATTACGAAAAGGAGAGCTTAAAAGTGATGTTGCAAAATATATTCTTTCAGAAGAAAACCCAGTGGGATTGCCAAAGGAATTTTCTGAGAAAGCTATAGATTTTTGTGCAAACCTTTCAAAGGAGCAAACAACTGCATTCTTCGAAATTATTGGCAACTTCAAAAGTGTTGATTTTAAAGAAGAAGGTGATGCTGGAAATGGTGCTAATACAGTGAGTGATAAAGATGACGCTTTCGATACAGCAGCTACAAAGTACGCTGAAGAAAACGGTGTTGATTACTCAGAAGCACTTAAGATCGTTACTTCAAAGTAACAAAATTTTTTAATAACATTTAATATTTTTATTATGAGTTCAGGTTCTACACACGCAATACCAGATGGCGTAGCTTCTTATATTGCTACTGATGCCCTATCTACTGCATACGCTGCTGTTAAAAATGATACAGCTGTAAATTCAGTAGTAGTTTGTACTGCTGCAACTGACGAAACTATCGGTTTTGTTCAAATACCAACTGCTGAAACAGTAGCTGGTCAACCCGTAGCTGTAAAGGTTTATGGTTTTTCTCTCGCTAACTGTTCAGGTGGTTGGACTAGAGGAGATAAACTTACACCAACTGCTGCAGGCGAATTAGTAACAACTACTACTGCTGCGAATAAAGTATGTGCTATAGCAGAAGACACAGTTTCAGATAACGAAGCTGGAGAAGTTCGAATTATTTCACCTGCTATCAGATACGATAGTTTCTAGTTTTTTATTTAACAATTTAACTTAATATAATGAGTAAAATAACAAATAGAGTCACAGAAAAGGCGTTGACTAATATATCGCTAAAGTATTCAAACGATGCGATGAACTTTATTTCTGATAAAATATCACCTCGTGTAAATGTAATTTTAAGAAATGCTACTATTTATTCTTATGGTACTGATAATCTTAGAATTACAAATAGTTTTCGTGCAATTGGTGGTGGTTCTCACGAAGTTCAAACATCAGTAAGTAAAGCAACTCACTACACTTTAGCAGATCACGCACTTTACCAATGTATTCCTTATGAGGATTACGAAAACGCTGAAAAGCCTTTGAATGTTCAGATCGACGAAACGGAAAATTTAACCGAGATGTTGATGGTAGCTAAAGAGTTTGCTCTGGCTGCTGCAGTTCAAGATACTTCAGTAATGACAAGTAATACTACTCTAAGCGGTACTGATCAATGGAGTGATTACGTTAACGGAAGTGATCCAATCGAAGATATCCTAGATGGTATCAAAGCAATCAAAGCTGCTACTGCAAAGTTAGCAAATACTTTGATTCTTTCATACGATGTATATCTTACGCTTCTTTACCATCCAGATATTTTGGATATGTATCCAGGAGCTTCAGCTATCACTGCTGATATGTTAACTGCAGGGATCGGAAGAATTTTCCCACATATCACAGAAGTAGAGGTTGGAATGGCTATGTACAATAGTGCAAACAAAAACGCTTCTTTAAGTCTAACTGAAATTTGGACTAAGACAGCTGTCGTTGCATACATTGAGCAAAAACCTAAATTGAAGAGTAGAACACTTTCTTATACTTACCAAAAAGGAAAACCACGAACAGTTCAATTTGTAAAAAAGAATGCAACTAATCATATTCTTGTTGATAGAAATGCAGATTTCTTAAGAGTAAATGATGAGTATGATCAAGTATTAGTTGATGTAGAGTGTGGTTACTTAATCGACAATGCAATAGCTTAGTAGAAACGGTTTGAGGGTAGCCATTAATTACCCTTGAAATTTTATTCATTTAAAAATAAATCATGGGAAATTTTAAATTAACTCGTGAAGTTGAAAAACTAAATCGTGAGGTTGTACAACAAACTACTTTCGGAGATACATGGTATGTAGATTACCGAAGTGGTCTTGATACAAATAGTGGGCAAAGCAAAACAGCGGCATTCAAAACTTTGAGTGCAGCATATGCAGCGGCTGCTAGCAACAATAACGATGTTATCAATATTGACGGAGATTCGACAGTAGTTGAAACAGCTATGATTACGTGGGCAAAAAATAGAATTACAGTAATTTGTAAAGAATCTTATGCTCGGACTATTCAACAATCAGCTAAAATTCAACTTGGCGTAACAGTAGCGGCAACAGATTTAGCCCCTATCTTAGTTACAGGAACTAGAAATGCTTTCATCGGATTGAAAGTAATCAATGCAAATACAATTGCTCAATCATTGTATGGATTCATTGATAATGGAGAAGGTACATATTTAGAAAACTTTATGTCAGTTGTTACTGGAAATATTGGTAGAGCTGGACATGCTCATTTCTGGATGGCGGGAGATGCTTTAACGGCAAAAAATGTTACATTTGGTCATTCTACAATAGTTAGTACAGCAGCAGGTTATGGTATCTTGATTGACGCTAAAACTGGAGGTGCAGCTAATGTCAAAGAATGTTTTCTCGAAAATGTAATTATTAATATGTCAGTTGCTACAGCGGCAGTTGCTACTTCATGTTTCATTAAAATAGCAGATAATTCAGCAATGAATTTTGTAAATGCTATTGATGGACTTAGAGGTTATCACTTTATACCATCAGGTCAAACAATAATGACTGATGCTATTATTGCGGCAGCTAGTACTACAGCAGGTGTTCTTGATATCTCAAACGCTGTTTTCTTCGGTGTTACTGGAGTTGGCGGAGGTGCAGGATATGGAGTGAATATTGCAGCAAATAGTGTTGATGCAGTAGCAGACGGTGGTCTTGCAACAGCCCTTACAGATTAATTTTTAATACCAACGGACTAGTCAGGTTATCGGTCAGTGTATCAATAACAAACGAAATCTTTATATAATGTATTCTTTCTGCCCTATTCGTCTAACGGTAGGGTGGGGGTGACTACATAATAATATCATTTAATCAATCAATTATGTCTAAGTGTAAAAATTGCGGGAAAGCTTTTGAAAAGAAAACAGCTTTACAAACTTATTGCGGGAAAGCTTGCAAAAAAGCTTTTAATGAAAAGAAGAAAGCTTTAAAAGATACAAAACTTTCTACAGGAGACATAAAGCCAGTTGAGACTAAAAAACCTGTTACAAATGATACTAGCACGATGATAATAGAGCCAATCAATCTAGAGACCAAACAACCAACTAATTTGGAAGAAAAGAACACTGAATATATAATGAAAGGAAATTTAAAAAGAAATGGTAAAAAATTTAAAAAAGGGGATGTAATCCAAAAAGATGATTGCGACGTTCCTTTTCTTTTAGAAAATCACTTTATTTAATAATTAATTAATCTATTGTCATGGGAAATAATACAGTGCGAGCATCAAAAGTATATGAAATCGGTAATCAGTTAGATCTTTTTAATTTTGAGAACATAACTGGTTTAACTGGTAGTGATGATGTAAGTGATATTGCGTTAAGTTCAAATCATAAAACTGGTAAATCTTCGGTGTCATTTGATAAAGATGGAACGACCGAAACTACTGGTATAATTTCAAAAACTTTAAAAGAAACAGGTAAAAATGCAAATATTTTTGCAATACATAAATTAATGCTTAAAGTTTATCTTTCTAGCACTACTAATTTAACAAGCATCTCAATAACTATTGGAGAAGACGCTAGTAATAATAACGTTTATACTCAATCTACTTTAACTAGTGGATGGAATGAATTAACTTTCAATTGTAATTCTCCATCTTCTGTAAATGGCGATGGAATAGATTGGTATTCAATTAAATATTTAGCTATTACAGCTACATTTGCAGGTGCGGGAAATACATTGACTGGAATTTTAGTTGATACATCTTATTTATTTAAATCAAGTAATTCTGGATCTCCTTCGTCTGATGTAAATATTGATAAAGTTAATGGAAATACTCCGAATTTTTCACAAGAAACAGGTGGTAATTTAGATACAATAGCTGCAAAAGTAGAGGATAATAGACTTTTATTATCTACAATAGACGCAGATACAAGTGCTTTAGCTACAGCGTTGACTCCTTATTTTGATGAAGATGGAGATAATGTGAGAGCAGTTCTTTCAGCTAGTCCGGGTAAATTATCAAGTATTTCAGCGAGTAATAGTAATGCTGTTGATTGCTGGGTTCAATTATTTGATCTTGCTGTAGGGGATGTGACAGTAGGAACTACAACACCAACTTACGTTTTATTTGTTCCAAAAGGAGACGGTACTAATTCTGGAGCAGTAACTAAAGATTTTCAGAAACTAGGATTAAACTTTGCTGTAGCTATAACTTACGCTTGTACTACAACTCCAGAAGGAGCGGGTGATCCAACAGTAGGGCTTGTTATTAATGCTGGATATTCAGCTTAAATTTGTTTTTTAACTAAAAGATTATGTCAGGATATTCAACTATAGGAGGAGGGGGTAACCCTTTTGAAAAAGCTTTAGAGTTAGATGAGGATATGGTAAAAGGAGATGGGGTAAGAATTATGACAGATGGGAAAATTAAAAAGATTTATGAAGTTACTCCAGGGGTAGATAAAGATTCTTATAAGCCAGTAACTACTTCAGGATATTCTTTTTTTGGTGCTAGTTGGTTTAGATTTCAGGAATTCAGAGCTGGATCTGATTACGATATTGGATCAGTTAAGTTGAAATTAAAAAAAATTCTTAGTCCTGCAGGGAATGTTATAGTTGACTTGTACGCAACTGATGGAGCGAACAAACCTACTGGTAGTGTTTTAGCTACAGGGTCAATTGTTGCTAGCTCAATCCCTACCACGAGTACGATCACTGAAATTTTCTTTAGTTCTTCATATTCTTTAACAAATCTCACTAAATATGCAATTGTTCTCCGCCTTCCTGATGGTAACAGTTCAAACACCGTTGAAATTGGTACAGAAACAACAGGTTCTTATTCTTTAGGAGTCCTCGGGACTACTACTAATGGAGGGGGTTCGTGGAGTACTAGTACGGGTGCAGACGCATATTTTGTTACAGTAGGCAACTCATCCTCGACAGTGCATACAGAAGACCTAGCAGGGTTTATCACAGAAGACGGATCGCTCGGAGAAACTAAGACAGCAACTTTAATGGGCGGAATACTCACAGACTCAGCAGGAACTTGGAATGAGGAGAAAGATGTTTATTTATCTGATACAGGAACTATTACAGAAACAGTTGGAGCGTCTGATAGGTGGTTAGGATTTAGGGTTTCTGGAACTGAAACAAACTTGAATAAAAGGGTTGTGGGAGGTTTATTAGCTTTACCAAACTTCTCATTATCTAAAACTTCAGATCAAAGTATTGAAGAAAGTGTTGCAGAAAAAGTCATATGGGAAAATGAAATTACAGACACCGACGAATTTCACGCAACAGATAGCGACTCGGTTGTTATTCCAAGCTTACAAGATGGAACTTATTTCATTGGTGTACAATTAAATTGGGATACAATTAGTTCTGATGAACTTGTTTTTTACGTGAGAATATTGAAAAATTCTTCTATAATAAAGGAATCGGTAATTAATATAGCATCTTTTACCAGTATTGGAAAAGTGCCAGGAACTCTTATAGAAGCATCCATAGTCGATACGTTTGTTGAGACTGATGACATAGAAATACAGGTTGAATTTTATGATAGTGGGGGGGGTACATCTAACTTAGATGTATTAAGTGGAATTGGGGGATCAAGATTTTTTGGCTTTAGGATTGCTTAAATATTAAAAAATATAACATTACAGCTTAATTTGAAAGACTAATATATATCTGTTAGAATATAACTATAAGATTTGTCAATAATTAAAATAAAATGCTTACAGAAATATTTATAAATGTAGCTATTCCAGTTGTAACATGCCTAATAACAGGGGGGTTTATAATGGGGGCTGTATTTAACAGACTTAAAGTACAAGAGCATAGAATACTAAAGGTAGAAGATAAGGTTGAAACTTTAGAAGAGAAAGATAACCTCATCCAAATTACACTAGCGGAAATTAAAGCACAGCTAAAAAACATTACTCTTTATCAGGAAAAAATGTTTAACGCCTTTATTGATAAAAAATAAGCATGTCAAAAACTATGGAACACGTTGGAAGTATAAAAGAGGAAGTATTAAAACTTTCTATAATGAATAAACTTTTTTTTAAATTAATTACTAAACATGGAAAATCAACCGTTAGGAATGCCAAAGGGAAGCGTAAGGGCTTTAATTGCCTTGGCAGTAGTTTCAACAGTAATGTATCTTGTGACCTTTCAAGTTAACATTCCAGATCAGTTCTGGACAATAGCTATTGCTGTAATAGCTTTTTATTTCGGTACTCGAACAAATACTAATGCTGATATCACCGATAGAAAATAGAGCGATTGAAGGGGATAGACAATCAAGAAACCGTGATTTAATATCACAGGGTTTTGGAGAGAACCCACAAATCTATGCTCAGTTCAATATGATTGCTCATAATGGCGTTGATTTTGCGATTCCAGAAGGAACACCGATTTTTGCCGCCTGTGATGGATTCTGCAAGGTTATGAACCACCCGAAGGGTTATGGACTCCACATCAAACAAAGAAGCTGGCACAGTCCAAAAGAATTAGTTTACGGACACTTATCTAAAGTAGTTATTCCTTTTGTTGGTGAGCCTGTATCGGTTAACCTTGGTGATCTTATAGGTTTTTCAGGGAATACAGGTTTTTCGACTGGACCGCACTTGCATTTTGGATTAAGATTCTTAGAGCCAAATGGTCAGGATATTTGGCAATGGTATGTTAAATCTTACCGCAACGGTTACTATGGATACGTAAATCCAGCTGAGTACATGGCAACATGGAAGGGCAGTCTAACTAAGAATAATATTCTAGATTGACTTTAGATAAAATTAATGATATACTCCTAGTGAGTTAAGTAATATGGGTATAGAAAATTGTTTTTGTTTTGCAAAAAAGCTAAGCCGTAGGTGGTCTTAGTTTTTTTGTATCTAAATTTTACCCATTAAAAAAAGCCCCTTATTTTGAGGGGCTTTTTACATAGGCTGGTATGACGCACTATGATCGTTTTTTTTGTATTTGTATTATATTTATTTTATTCATTAATGACACACATAATTCCTTCTAACTGTTGACCTGTAATGTCAGAAGGGAGCTTGTCTTTATTTAATTTAGACAAATCAATTTGTACCTTTTTTTCTAAATGATCTTCAACTTCTTTTCTTCCTTTTGCCTGCTCATCGAAAGTAGCTTTGAATTTTACATCTTTTAATTCTAAGTATTCTTTTTCAAAAGCTTTTATGTCTTCGATGTCATTATCACCTTTGACTTGCACTTTTTCGCCTTTGTCATCCTTTTTAGCGTGCTTGATGATTAACTCTTGATGACAATTATTAAACTCCTTAAGTTTTTTGTCGACGTGAGAATAACTTTTTTGGATCTTGTCGATCTCACTATTGATAGTTTTTGCATTGTCTTTTAAAACTCTTTTATTTTTCGTATAAAAGAATGCGACGTCTAATCCTTTCAGATTAGCTACAGCTCCGATGGCTGTGTTAAGATTAAGAACCTCCTTTTTTGTCAATGTAATCATTGAATATATGTTAAATAAATAAAAGGCTATGCGAATAACTGCGGGAATTTTCCCTTCTTATTGGAAACATCAAGAGCGAATGATAGATAGTTTCTTGTCTCCATATTTTTGTGAATGTCTAAGTTTAGAACTGCAAATTGTTGATTTATTTCTGAAAGGTTTTTAGATTCTTCTTCTGATAACTTTCTTTTTTTCTTCTTTATCTTATCGGCTATTTCGTTTAGTAAATTAACTTTATATAGATGTAGCTTGTTTTCAGCAGACAACTTTTCTATTTTGTCTTTAATAAGAGGTAGGTTGTAAAAGTAAATAAGGGTTTTTTTTAGTCTATTAAGCATAAGTTTTGATTAAAATATAAGATAAATAATACAAGAAATAGGTATTGATATTACAAGAGATATTCCTACTACTATAAGCATTTTTTTTAAGTCTATTTCTTTGTTTTGTTGTTTCCAAAAATCTAATTGTTCATGTAATGCTTCTGTTAATTTATCATGAAATGCAAATATTTTCTTTTCATCATAATGGATTTTTAGCATTTTAATCACATCTTTATAAGTATGATCAATAAATAATCCAAGATCTAAGCATTTATTAAGATGAATGTTCGCTTCTCTTAATGCAATCGAATCCATTTTCCTAATAGTAGAGATAATTGATTTGTGTTTTTCTTCTAAACGTGGTCGGTAAGAAGGCTTGTGAGTGGTCATGTTTGTTTTGTTAAATTATAAGCTTTTTATATTTGAGGTTACAATCACTTTGGATTGTAACGTTAAAAGTTAATATCCCCTATGGTTAATTTAGCCATGTTTTCAATAAATAATCTAATGTTATTAATGATAAATACTCTTTATCTACTTTTGATTTTTTACTTTCCTCTTCAATCATAGATTTTAGTTTTCTAGACACTTTAACAATTTCATCCTCAAAAGTAAAGTCAATTTCTTTTATCTTATCACTTACGATTTTTTGAAGATCTGATAGTTCTTTGTTTGGCATAGTAGAAAAGTTAAGAATAATACAAACTTGATTATATAACAAACAATCAAGTTTGTCAATAGGTTAAATTATTACTTAGTCTTTTTAGGTTTCTTTTCTTTTTCATCATCAAATCCAAAACATAAACTAAATACTAATATTCCTATTTCAAAAAGAGCCAATATTGCTGTTAATTCTATATCGATTCCAAGGATTTCATTAAAAAAAACCACAGTTCCCCATATAAATAAAATAAAAAAAGCCAACAAAATGTTCAACCCACAAAAACACCCAAACGATAAACCAATTTTTTTAAATACATCTTTCATAGTAAATTATATTAATGATTAAATAGATTTTAACTTTTTACTTCGATCAGCTTTTTTTTCAAACTGTCTTTCTATATTAAACATTTGCATTAATATCTCAGCATCTCTTTTTCTTTTTTCAGAGAGTGGATACTTCCCCACAAATACTGTTTTTCTCATGATAAAGTTTTTTTAAGAAATAAAATAAATTCTTTTCTCCATTGTCTTCGACTGTCGAATTTTCCGTCATTAATATATAACCATTCTACTATTAAAGGGAATGCTGCATATCTATAAGTAAGTTTTGAACTTTCACCTTTTAATATAACATGTTGAGGTTTGTTAATATCAAATTCCGATAATGGTTCTGAGGTAATCATAAAATAAATATTAAGAAATAAAATTATTTTGTTACATTATAACCAAGGTTTTCAAGTTCTGAAATCATATCATCTATTCTCTCTTTTTCTTTCAGTTCTTTTTCAATCATTATAGATTTCTCTCTTTTTGTAAATTCTGCAATTTTTTTGGATTTATACTTTTGTACTTGTGGAACTATTCCAGCTTTTTGTGCTTGAGTTGTGGAAGTGTAACAAGAGCCTCTATATCGAAACTGCTTACTAGTAGCAGCCATAAATGAGTAGAAATTATCTACATTATGCGTACAATGAAAAACTGGCATATATGTTTGTGTAATATAACTGAACTCATAGTATTTGAATTTGTGAACCTGTACAAGGTCACTGAATTGTTTTACCGTCTCTATGTTGGGGTTTAGCGTTAAAAAATCAATGTCTATAGCTTCAACTCTGCAGGGGGAAATAAGAATTATTACCGAAATGAAACAAAGAATTATTTTTCCCATAAATAGAAGATTAGATATATTAATAGTGCTATCGAGAGTGTAAGATTTATATATATATTTTTTAACGTTGGATCTTTTTCCAATAAACTCATTATTATAGTAAAAACTCCTGCTGTGAAAAAAATACCTTTTATGATTGATGACATATGTTTTATTTAAATCCTAAATTACTAGCACAAGATAGAACGTCGTCAACATACTCCCAACTGTGATTATATTGCCACAAAGCTTCGCTATAATTACCTTTCACTTTATAATTTGCTTGGATGTATCTATCAGCACAAGCGACGTCATCGTGTATATATCCTCTATTCATATCTCCGCAATAATAATTCCAAGTAAGATCTATAAATTGCATACATCCTCTTGCATCCATATTACTCTCAGGACATTCTATAAACTTTCTTCTTTGTTCTTCATAGTGAACGCAAGATAATATTTGCCAAGGAGTTTCTCTGTAAAAATATAAATCTGATGTTAGCGATAGTCTTTTACTTTCAACCTGCTCGATTTTATTATCAAGCAAATCTTTGGTTAGCATTTCAGCAATTTCATTCAAAGAATCTATTTCTTCGTTTAATTCTAAAATTTGATTATGAACAGCTTTTTCGTTTATATTTGATTTGTATCTCTCAAATACCGCAAAGGAAATACAAGAGACTATTATTATAAATATATTTACCGCAGCTATTATTCTTAATGGATTTATTTTTGTGTTTATTTTCATTTTTTATTTTAAGAAATAAGTTCTCCTTCCAACCCTAACTATTTTTTTACTTGTCTGTAAATTGCATTTTATACTTTCCTCATTAACCATTCTAGTTTTGAAAACTTCTGAAATTATATCTTGTATTTTCATTGGCTCACCAGATTCTTTTAAAACTCTCATAATAGTTTGTTCGATTGTTTCTTTTCTATATCCAAAAGCTTGAAGTGCGTATATTCCCCTACCGATTAAAACAAATTTATCACTTTTGATCAATACATTATGAACTGAACTTACTGAGTAGTTTTTTATAATACTGCTGCTCGGGAATTTATCCGCAACTTCTTTTGTAATTTGGCTAAAGTGCATTGGATCTCTTCCTTCATTCAAAATAAATTCAATCTTGCTTTCTAGGTTTTTTGGATTTACAAAACTCCAATCACCTAATGCAAAGTATTCTTTTTTATAAACAAAGATAGATTTTTCAGATTCAATGATTGTTTTTATAGCTTTCTGGTTTATAACTGTTTTTCTTTTTTTCAACTGAGTATCAACCTTACTAACTAATTTATCTTTTCTAATCGGTACTCCAATTTTTTTCAAAATAGAATAAGCTGAATTAATAATAATCTCAATTCTTTCTTTTGGAATATCGCAAAAAACATACATATTATTATATTTATATATAGAATTGGTGGTATCAATCGATAATTCAATAAATCTTGGAAGTGCATCATTTTTTAATAATTCAGAACAAGAAATTAATCCTCCATTTAGATTTATTTTTTTAGAAATATTAACTACACACTGATTAGTGATAGCATACTCCTCTCTTGTTCTTAGAGTGGAGAGACATCTTTTCACTATTTGTTCAATTCGTTGGCGAGAAGTGCCATAACCCTCCCCTATTTTTTGAAATGTTTGTTTAGGATTATTGTCTAAACCGTATCTTTTATTAAGGATATCTTTTTCCCTTCCTGATAATACCCCAATATTCATAAAGTCTTCGTAATCGTACATTTTTTTATAGTTATTTTTTAAAAGTTTATTTAACTGACTCAATATCATTCATTAATCTTGCTAATACATCATCGCTAGAATGACCGTCAAACTCTGGTGCTATATCTAAATCTTCTGCAAAGCTAGTTTTACCCCAATATTCCATTGGTAAGTGATAAGTAATTTGTTTTCCTTTTTCCTTATTAATTCCAAGAACAAACCATCCAGCGTAAATAGTCCCGTCAGAATGTATTTTAGATTTCCAAATCTCTTTTATTTCTTTGCACATTTGAGTTAGAGCAACATACAAAACAAACCTATGTTTATATAACTCTCCAAATGTGTGATATCCATCTGATATATCATCGGTGACATCTACTTCTTTAATTAAATCATTTACTACACTACTTTTAAACATAAAATTATTTTTTAAAATGGTAAATCTTCAACTGAACAATTGCTTGCAGGTAAGTCTAACTTCCCCACCTTCGCTCTATATATTTCAATATTTTCTTTGTACCAATCAACATCCATATTTTTACATCCTTCTATTTTATATTTTCTCTGTAATTCTAGTAATTCGTCCATAACATCTTCACCATATAATTCAAGTAATCTTTGATGATATTCTGCTGGATTACCTCCGTATAGCATATTACAAGCGTAACATTGGGCGTTATTATTTCTTTCATCGAATTTAGTAAGTTTGAACTGTCTTGGTATATAATGCCCTGCTTGCATTCTCTTATAAGGCATCACTACCCCACAAGTGAAACATTTACACCTTTCAAAGTCCCCTTCTATACAGTCTCTCTTTCTTATATATTCAGAAAATAGTTTCCAAAGTTTTTTACCGTAATACTGAACTCCTTTCTTTTTTGGTTTTTTAACTTTTTTATCAGTCATGTATTAATTGTCATAAAAATAAAGTTCATCAAGGTCGGTTTCATCTGGCAAAGGAATTGTTATCCCTAAAGTATCTTTTGCCCACTTCCTGGCTACATCTATAAACAATCCGAAATCTGTCTTTGATAATTTACTTGTTTCTTTCAAGGCTATATATTGTTCGCCTCCATACTCCCCTATTCTCTCATAAAATCCGATCTCCATTTTTACATGCTTCTTTGCTTCTGGAAGAGTAAAGCCTGTTTTCTCAGCTACCATCTTAAATATTACTCCGTGAATATAAGCGTTTTGTTGTAACGTCCTTATACTAGACCATTTTTCTATTGTGATTGATATATCATTTCCTTCTAACTTTTTAAGAACTTCTGCAACCAGATCTTTTCTATAAAAGCTAAGTGAATTGTTTTCGTATTTTGCTTTAAATTTAGGTTTCATTCTTTGTTTTAATTTAGTAATGACTATCGAATGCTTGGGAAAGTGAAGGCTATCGGACTCCTCATTTTCAAAATGTTATTCACTTTTGTTTCCTTGCCGTTGGAAAACCCTATCAGTCGTCTATCTGCATTCGAACTACATCAACAATAGCAAAAGTTAATATCATTGTCAAGTCAAAAATTAGGTTGACATTTAACTTACTTTGATATAATATAAGGTTATTAACAAATAACAAAAACCAATGAAAAATATTTATTTCCGCCTTCTTTACTTAGTTATAAAGGTCTCTTTTGCGATCTATATAGTTAACTTCATGATTACAGTTACTTACAACTTGTCAACCGCCATTCATTAACCACAATATTATATAATAATATTCATTTTGTGTTTTTCTATTTCTATAATATAATAATATGACAAAGCAAAAAATCATCTCTCTTTTAAAAGAATACAACCAAGAAGAGGTTGAAAGATTCTCTTCATACATTATGAAGTTGTTTTTGGAGAAAGACAGAAAAACTCATCAAGCAAAAAATCAGTGGATTCAAAAAGTAACTGATGAAAGGATGGCTGATCTTTATAAAAGAGTTTCTAATGATGGTCTAGTTTTCGATGGAGTACACATTACACTTCAATCTACTGGGATTAGTTATGATTACATTGCTTATAAAAATAAGATGTTTTTATCTTATCCAGAAAGTACAGTAGATGTTCAGCTTGTTTATACTGGAGATGACTTTTCATTTTCAAAAGAAAGCGGGAAAGTTTTATATTCTCACAAAATAGGAGATCCGTTTAATAGGAGTGAATCAAATATTATTGGTGGTTATTGTATAATAAAAAACAAAAGAGGAGACTTTCTAACGACTTTAAATAAAGCGGACATAGATAAACACCGAAAGGTTGCTAGAACTGATTTTATATGGAAACAATGGTTTGCTGAGATGGCTTTAAAAACTATTATAAAGAAAGCGTGTAAGCAACATTTTGCTGATGTATTCCAAAATATAGAAATTATTGATAACGATAATTACAACGTAGACAACCCCCTTGATATGGATATTTCTTTCAAAAAGGAAATTGACGCTATTGAAACAATGGAAGATCTCGTCGAGTATTACCATTTAAATAAAGGAGAAGGAAAAGAAGTTGCTAAATATATTTCAATGAGAAAAAATCAAATAGAAGAGAGCGAAGATGAACAAAAATAATCAATTTTGAACTATTAGGAAATTCCTAACAGTTTGAATTATATAACAAGTAATTAGTTTGTCAATTATTTCATTAATAACAATTTACTATGCAAAACTTAAACATTGAAAAGTTTTCACCAAAAAAAGCAGAGCTTCAGGCACTAAATGCAAAGTATCAATCTTTGACCATTAGCGGGATTGATGACGTTGTAGGATTCAAGATAGTTGATGAAGCAAGAAAAGACCTTAAAACTAAAAGGGTTGAAATAACAAAGACAGGAAAGGAGTTGAGACAAGAGGCGAGAGATTTTGCTTCTGAGGTTATTAAGGCTGAAAAAGATTTGATTGCTATTATAGAGCCTCTCGAAAAAGAACTAAAGGACAAGCAAGATAAAATCAAAGAAGAAAAGGCTAAAATAGCGATGATGGCATTACTCCCACGAAGAAAAGAAATGCTAGAAAAAATCAATGTACTTCTTCCTGATGATGAAATTATAGACATTTCAGTAGAAGCTTTTCAAGAGTTCTACAACGGAAAACACGGAGAGTTTCTTGATAAAAAAGCTAATGAATTAAAAGAAAAACAAGAAAAACTTGATAGGGAAAAAGAACTAGAAGAGACTAGAAAGAAAGCTAAAAAAGAAGCTGAGGAAGAAGCAAAGATAGAAGCTGAGGAAGCTAAAAAACAAGCTATTGAAAGAGAGGTTAGAATTAAAAGAGAAGCTGAGGAGGAAAAACAAAAATTAATAGATGAACAAAAAGAGAAGGAGAAGCAAGCAGAGGAAGCTAAAAAACAAGCAGTGTTAGATGTTGAAAGAAAAGCTGAAAAAGAGAAGCAAGATATTATCGATGAAAATAAAAGAAAGGAAGATGAAAGACTTAGAAAAGAAAAAAGAATCAAAGATGAAGCCGATGTAAAGGAAGCCAAAGAAAAAGCTGATACAGAAGCTCTTGAAAAGAAGAAGAAATACATTAAATTTCTATCAGACAATGGATATACAGAAGCAACAAAATCTAAGTTTCATATTGAAAGAGTTGGAAATCAAATGGTTCTATATAAATTTATTTCATCATTTAACATTTAAACTATGAAAATTATAAGTTGTGAACAAGGTACGCCAGCTTGGTTTACTGCCAGGAAAGGAAGGATGACGGCGAGTCATGCACAAGCAATCTCTGCTAATGGAAAAGGTCTTGATACTTACATTCTAGATCTTATGTCAGAATTTTATTCATCAGGTGAAAAAGAGTTCTATTCTAACGCCGATATAGATCGAGGAAATGAACTAGAGCCAATCGCAAGGGAGATGTACGAGCTTGAGAGAGGCGTTAAAGTTGTGGAGGTTGGTTTCATTGAGCTTGATGAGTTCGTTGGTTGTTCACCAGATGGTTTGGTTGGTGAAGATGGTTTAATCGAAATTAAATCAGTGAATGATAAAAACCACTTTAAACTGCTTCTAGACGGTGTAAAAGGGATCGAGTCTAAGTACATGTGGCAAATGCAAATGCAATTGTATGTAAGTGAAAGGAAATGGTGCGATTACATATCTTATAACCCAAATTTTAAGGATGCTTTAATAATTCATAGAATAGAATTAGATGAGGCTAAGATAGAAAAGCTTATTGTGGGATTAGCAGCTGGAAAGGCTAAGATTAAGGATATTCACAAACTTATTAATTAAAATTTATTATGAAGACTAAAAAATGTATGTATT
>Ga0207997_1000317_pt1 | contig 24646 bp, 53 predicted proteins | sample AntAceMetag02UKN_FD_184777 | JGI IMG/M metagenome (GOLD analysis project Ga0207997, IMG submission 184777) | Saline lake microbial communities from Ace Lake, Antarctica - Antarctic Ace Lake Metagenome 02UKN (SPAdes) (version 2) | ecosystem: Environmental > Aquatic > Non-marine Saline and... | reverse complement strand
AGAATCTCATCACGCTGTTCAACATTGTCTACCAAAGACAATGAGCAGCCATTATTATTTAGCTGCGTCAGCATAGTGGATATCAGTTCATCAGTTTCCCATGATCTAGTTTTCATATATCTCTCACTGGTCTGTACATTGTACTAGACAACTCAAAGTCTTTATTCCTACCCTTGTTACGAACAAACCCGAATCGCTTGTAGAACTTGATCAGACGCCCCTGCGACGTCGTGCCGTGGTACGGATCTTTGAGCCCAGGACTGAGTTCCATTCTCTTCCCAACCTCGTCAGCGTAAGCTACAAGCTCCTCCATGACCTGTGAGCCGGTGCCCTGCTTCCTCTGGCCCTTGGGTACGATCAACGAATGAACCGTGATCGCTTCAGAGGTCTCGATCACGAACAGAGTAATTCCCTGCGCTCTCCACGTATCAAGTATAGTAGAAAGGTCCGAAGACTCCACAAGAAAGTCAACCACTTTGTCTATGGTGTTTGTCATCATCTAAAACCTAGTTTGTTTTGCATAGCTTCAAGCTCACGTACCAACCCACGAACAGTAGCTACGTGCTCAGCAGAAACCCCAGATTGAGGAGATCTATTTTCATCATCAATCTCAGCCTGAAATAATTCAGCCATATCATGACACAACCTAAACCCAGAATCCAACTCGTACTCATACTGTTGCTTCAGACTACGAGCACCACCTACCACATCACCATAAGCCTCGTTCTTACCAACCAGTTTGTCTACTGCTTTATCAACATCCATCTCTATGTCCTTTCATGAACATTGTTATAGAACTGTTCTAGTTCTTCGCTACTACTTGGTAACGCTGCATGATGATCAGAGTCCAATCGTAATGCAGCCTTAAGATTATAGACTTCAAGAACCGCCGCTTTGCTAGGATCTTGTACAAAGAACTCGTTACCCATCCCACGATTCACTTGGTAATACGCTTCTTTAGGAACCTGAGACATATCGATCAAAGCAGCATACATCCTACTATTAGAATATTCGTCAGCCCAGTACTCCAAATGAGATGTGATCATCAGCTTACCAGCATCAGGCTCATGTCCTATAGCTATACTCGACATGTCTCTTGGTCCCTTGGCTGGATCGATGGTAAAGCCAGGATCTTCAGTTACATGCCAGTATAGCCCGTGCTTGATCTCAACTAGGAACGCATGCTCGAACTCAGCGAACGTCGAATACTTCAATGCTTCGGCAGCTAATCCCCAAAGTGTCTCTGGTATCTGATCCACAACTTCACCAATCAGAAAAGAAACTGCGTTGTCTACTATGTTCGTCATGAACTTTACCCAGCAACTACTGGTACAGGAACATTAGTTGGACTCGGTACACTTGAACTTGGATCAGGAGTAGGAGTCTCATCCGGCACATCATCATCTCCACCACCGAACCGATAAAATTTGTCGATAGCTGCCTTAGCATAAGTAGCAACTTCGTAAGGAGTATCCAAGCCTTTGAACTCACCTATAGGATGTAGCCCATCGAACACATAGTTCTTACCCATATACAACCCAGACACACCCGGCTTTATACCATGAACAAACCCAAAGAAAGTTACCAACGGATGTCCTCTTGTACTATCAAATGACAACACCTGTTGCAATGGATTCCGGTTCCCCCAATCTAGCCAAGCAGCATTATCAGCATCAGTAGATGGAGTCTTAGTCATATTGGCCGCACGCCTGACCTGATGAAACACCATTATACCAAACGCATCACCTTGTTGAATAACATTATGCAACATCACCTTCAAGGAACCATACTTCTGAAGATTAGTTGGGGGTCTCAAATCTCTTAGGTCTCTAAACACCACACTACCACCAACCACATGCTGAATAGCTTGCAGTACATGTGCATTGATATCCTGTACAGGAATAGCACCCTCGGTCAAAAAGTTGATTGCATCGTCTATGTTACTCATTGTTGTCCACCGAATATGTAAGCGTAAGTCTTAGACAATATGTAATTCCTATTCTCTGGTGTTAGCTTACTTGACATATCTAAATACCTGTGCGATATAGTTCTAAGCCACTCACCGAAGTCAGTAAAGTTAGACCTAATATTGCTCAATGCTTGCTTAGGTTCCCATTCTTTTCCGTATGATTGTTTGAATATCTTCTTGTACTCCTCTATATCCTCACGGATAGAAGCTATGTAAGCTCGTACCTCAGAAGGACTATTTAGATAAGCCCCAAGATCCTTACTAGGACTCAGTTGATGTCTTTGTGCTTTTTTGGATTTAACATCTATCATCATAAATGGATCAGATGCATGAGTTATCTCATGAGCCAGTGTACTGGTTAAACTCGTTCTAAAACTATCCTCATGCTTGAACAACTCCCTCCAAGTATACGTTCCATTGATATCCACTATAACAGAAAAAATAAGCTCTAATGCTCTACCAACTCTCTTAATCTGAAACTGAGCACCTGTTATCAAATTCAATGAATTGGTCGGGGGTCTCACAACTAGCTCAACAAACAACCGTCTGCCTACACCAGCAGCATCAATTATGTCGATAGTCTCGTAATACAGAGTAGGTCCAGCATCCTCTATACTCTTATCCAAATATCTCTCATTGTTAAAACTACTAGACAGTTTGATGACTATTTTAGAAACAAGAGATTGTATCTGTTCCCTATCTATAGGTATACCAGATGACTCAGATACCAGCATGTCTATTGCATTGGATAGATTGGACAACATATGCTCCTAGTGTTTTTCCCATCCACATTTCTTGAATCGAACCAACTCACCATGCTCTCCATATACGGCCTGGATAATAGATCCATTATCATGCTCACTAAGTATCCCATTAAGTATTCCCAAAAAGCCTACTTGTAAACCAGACTCCTCCAAAAGAACCTGTATGTGCAGATCGGCCCCCAACTTCTCGTTACAATCAACCCTTTGTTCAATCAACTTTGCCAACACACCCGCGTGACCTTCACTAATCAATCGGTTTAGAGTCTTCAATACTTCACTGGTCATGTTTTGTTGGTCCTTCTTCTACTGTTCTGTCAGAATCCAACAGTAAGTTGACTGCTTCTTGCTTACTCAAACCAAACCGTCTCTCAGCAATCTCGGTAATAGACGGTACAGCCTGATCACTAATCTTATGCCATGGTCCAAGTAGACCATCGATTGCTTCGTCCAATTTGTCCACAATACTACTCCTTCAAAAGCACATCTATGGCTGAGTCTACTTTACTAGCTGACAACACAGGAACTGGAGATCCTACTGGTGCTTGCTCCCCTGATGTGGGCTCTGGCTCTAATGGCCTATCCCAATCATCCCCATCCTCGGGCCTGTAATTCTGTATTGAAGTTCTCACAAACTCAGCTACCTCATAAACCGTATCCAAATTCTCATTACGACCCAGTTCATTGCCAAACCCAAACCCACGTTTTCCTCCCCGAACAATACACTCGAACCTAACAAACCTATGTCCTATATCCGTATCCATTGTCTTTGGATAATCAGCTTTGTACCATGTCTCCGATCGCATATGTCGAAACACACGAACCACAAAGAACCCAGGCTTCATCAGAAGATCCTTACCCAACAAAGCCATCTCACTCTTGTGGATATACATCGGCCTGTATTCAGTGTAATCCTGCCAATCACCTGGAACGAGCAGCTTGATAGACTCCTCAATATGAGTCCGCCACTCAGCTACAGATATCTGTTTTCCTTCATCCAAGCTGCTCATTCGCTTTCACCTGTGATATACAGACTCATCCTAACTTACCACTATCCAAAGCATCTTTCCATTTGCTAATAACTTTCATTTGCGTTGCTGTGGGCTTTCCCCCTTCACGCTTAAAAATATCAACCTGATGATAAATCATTGGCTTGCTTTTTCCTTTTACCTTCACATAAACCAATGCCTCCTTACCACGAATAAAACCAACAAAGAAACCATCACTCATTGTTCCAAACACATTTATTTTAGCAGATATTGGATCTCCAATAACCAACCGCTGAAAATCATCAATTGCCTGTTGCGATTTATTTACTTCCACTTCCAACTCAGGATAATCCTGCAAAACTACATCTGGAACCACCTTACCATCAACTAACGCTCTTGCCACCGAATCCTTGTGATATTCTTTGTATTCTTGTTGATTTGGTGTTTGGCCCAAACTACTAGTATACCGCTGCATTATATCTACCCATTGACTTTGTGTAACCTGCCATACTTCATGCCCCGCAGCCTCAAACCCATCCAGTGTCATTTCCTTAGTATCAAAAGCAACTTCACTAATATCATCATCTGATCCCAAAAGCTGATCTATGGCTGATTCCAACAAAGACATTGATAATACTCCTAAAAATGATCTATGACTAAACTAACCCAACTGCTCATTCGCTTTCACCAATGCTTGACGTACTTGTGCATGATTCTGTATCGGATCAATCGTTATGTCAAATTTTCTTTTGCTTCTTATGTTTATATCAAATTCAAACACAAGGTAAGATCCAACCACAGATGCTCTAGTAATAACATCTATCTGTGAAGCTGTCATCTTAACTGCGAAAGAAGCAACAATATCACTATTTATATAGCTGAACCTCACAGCCCCAGCCTGCTGCATGAACTCAATCATACCATCAGTGCCACTTATACTTGTATCATCGACATGCAGAATTGAAATGTCCCCATGATCCAGAGACCGCATTCCTGGAGTACCACCCTCACGCTTCCCGCTGAAATCAAGCATCCTACCATCAGGCAGAATGTAACCAGCCTCACTCGGATCACTGGTCAATCCGAAATGAGCTATAGCTTTATCTATCAATGAGGATTCGTTCAGTAGAAATGAGATGGCTTCTGCAGTAGACATACTGTTACTTTGGTTTCTATGTTAGACCTCTGTCATATCAATCTACAAACCAAAAGCAACAACATCACCATAAGTCTCTGCCACACCGCAACCGACAGATTTGATTCTCAGTATCCTTGTATCTCTGTTCATTCAAATTGGGGCTAATTTTCCCTCTGCCACTTAGACGTATATCCTCTCCCATACTTGTCCATCGACACATTGCTAACGTATCGTGAGGCTCAGGATCAAACGTCTTACAGTCCATAGGAAACGAATAATGCACATTAAACTGGTCATCAAGATTCATCTTCGGCTTCTTGCTCTTCTCGTGCTAACCAGTCCATGCCAGAACGAGTAAGCCAATTAAAACCATACCCATTAGTTGCAAAGCCTTCCTGCCACAGCCAAATAAACGCTACCTGGTCAAGGAGATCAATGTTCTCAACAACATCGTAGTTAAGTTGCTGGGCCTGTAGTATACATTGTAGCAGCGATACGTGCTTGCCTATCACTACCGCTGACGATTTTGGAAGTTCGTTGAGACTCATAAAAGCATCCCCGGCAACAGTAATCCCTGTGCTTGTAGTCAGCCTCCGATATCCGGTATTCCCTAGGCGTCCCCTGTCGCATAATCCGCTGTATCGGTCCATTACATTGTTTGCAGATTCTGAGTTCCATGCAACCTCCTAAATAGAATCAAATCAACTGAATCGTAACCACGTTTTGGTTATCACATCCCAGTACCTACCATCGGTACGGATATAGTCAGAGGATAACCAACAACAATTGTTATCATCTTCCCTATGACAATGATACCCAGGAGTACCACCCCTCTCTTCGTACCTATCCACTATTGCAACAAACACTACCTTAATACGATCCCCTGGCACTAGATCAGTTACTCGTACATGCATTATAATACCCCCTACTGTTTCACTTGCATCAAGTGCAGCCCCAACCGCAACCTGTTCATGCTTAACTATCTCATCTGTATGATGACATCCACAAGACGGACCTCGTCTTGCGTCATGCGTTTTCATCCCCGGTGCATGGTCTTCCATCCGTCTGTACTCCCAGCTTTAATCTCTCGTCTGTCCTTTAGCTTATACCAACACTCAACAGAAACCCACGTACAACCAAACAAAACACCAGAAATAACAAACAAAAAAATAGCACCAAGAAACGAACCCTTTACCCACGCATACACAAATATACCACCAAAGAACAATACCATAGGTACTACAACACCTATCCACAATCCAATCGTTTTCAAGCGTTCCATTTTCATCCCCATTATGCTTTAAACTGATCTACCTCAAACTCGCCCAACAAAGACCCAAAATCAGTAACAACCTGATACATTAGTTTTTTGTCATCAACAGGTATTCCATCATGAAGATCAATCTGGCAAGCAAGATTGAAAAGCAACAAGTCGGTCCCCTTAAGCTCTTCATCTTCCCTATCTAAAACATCTTGTAACAAACCTATTAGCATTACCCCTTATGTCCTACATCCCAATTGTCTGGATGAACAAACAAATCATCATACACATCACCCGAATCGAATTCAAACCTAGAATACTTGTTAGCGTAGTCATCCTCCCCATCCTGTTGCAACTTAACCCTAACGTTGTTGGCTTCCCGTATCGCTTCCTCAACCCTGTTAGCTTGGCTGTGCAGTATGTTTAACTGACGGCCCTTTCTGGATAAGAATCCTGCTAACGCTTCCTTTACTGTGGGATAAGCAAACCTCTTCTTAGACTTGGTTGTACCGCACAACACAAACCTCTCCCTATCTCCGTAATCAATCCAAACACCCTTTGGTGTTTTCCTTACTACAGAGTACATGAACAAATCAACATGCACAGAACACTCACTGAGTGGAAAGCCATCCGATGGAGCAGAGTATGTCCTATCCTCAAACCTATACAGAATACCCATTTTCATCTCCTTATCTAAGACAACTCCAGCAGGACTCGAACCTGCGACATTCAGATTAGAAATCTGATGCTCTATCCAACTGAGCTATGGAGTCACACAATCAAACCAACTCCCGTACTCCCTCAGTCATATCCATCAACTCAGCTTCAATATACCTCTCTGCTTCTTTGTGCTTCGCAAGCACCCTCATCACGTTATCAACTTCCAGTTGTTTCTGAACAACATCCCGTTGTACATTACCAATCGCCCAACCCCAAAAGCTAAGAAGATTTTGCATAGCCTCAATCTTAGTATCTCCGAAATAATTGTACTTATCTTTACTTACGACCTCACTCTTACCATGCGAACCACATCTTAATATCCAAGAGCTAGATGTCTCACGTATGATCGTAATAGTAAAAAGCTTTATGTTTCTCTTATTGTAATCATACTCATACCTGTACACGATTCTTTTCTTGCATAATCTCTTTGCCATTACCAATTACTCCTACAAAACCTGCACAAGTATTGTAACAAGTACAACAGTAGCACAGATAATAAAACAACACACAACGTATGCTTCAGGCTTGTCCATCATCCATCTCCTTTACAGCCTTAACAATCTGTTTGTACAACTTATTATCTGGTGGCAAGTCTGGGGTAGGAAATGGGCTGGTACAGGATCTCTTATACCTATCAGCCTCACAGTGATTTGCATCATGGTTCTCCATCATAAACTCGCGGGGAGGGTCTCGAACCCCCAAACAGAGACGCTGCAGACGCCCATGCCAGTCCTCGCTGCACCACATATGGAGTCGGTATTCACAGTAGACACCCCAAGTATATAACCTGAGGACTCGGTAGTCTAGCATACCAAGGTTCGTCAACATCTACTGCTTCAACCAACATAGTTACTTTACATCCCCCGATTGTTCTGTCTCCATCCGCTTCAACTCTGCACCCAGTAAGCACACCAACTGCATTACCTCTTTGTCCCCGAATCGCAAAGCACTTCTCGAATTGATCTGCTCTGCTATCCCGTACAACAGCAGATCGGGACCATACAAAATCTTCTCATTTGCCGCTAGAATAATAGTAAGAATCTTTGACATCAGCATCTCCTACACAGGAAAACAACACACTCAGACGACACACATCTACTACTTATTCTTAGCAGGCGTATAAATGAACCACATTTCCTTCGCACTCATCCCTTTCCCCCATGTGTACATTGTACAGCCAATCCTGTCTGATTCCTGACACATCTTGAACACTTCATCCGGCCAATCATCATCTTTGTAATCAATCAGCCCATCAAACTCGGGATAAGTAGCAGCCATCCAAGCGATAACCTCAGTATACTTCGTACCACCAGAGCAAGATTCGTCGAGGAAATTAAGCAGCCAATCTATGAACGGAGCCTTAGCACCCTTTTCCAACGACGAAATAAGCAACCCTACTTCTGTCCTGGCCACAGATACTGCACTACCCGCATTGCAAAAATCCTGACCATCAAGTAGCTGAGAAAAACTGGAAGCATCAAACTTACCCGCAGCCGCTCCCAAGACACTGTCGATTGTGTTCAACGATTTCAGCAACTCAGCCTCTGTAATTTCCATCACACACCTCTCATCTAAAAGGACAACTAGATCAACCATCACACCAGTAAATATATCATTTTATACTAACTGTAACATTGGCAACAATAAATTTAGCACCTGTGAGATCAGCATCTCTGAGATCAGCATCTCTGAGATCAGCACCACTGAGATTAGCACCACTGAGATAAGCACCTCTGAGATTAGCGCCTCTGAGATTAGCACCACTGAGATAAGCACCTCTGAGATTAGCACCTCTGAGATTAGCACCACTGAGATTAGCATCTCTGAGATTAGCACCACTGAGATTAGCATCTCTGAGATCAGCATCTCTGAGATTAGCACCTCTGAGATTAGCACCACTGAGATTAGCATCTCTGAGATAAGCACCACTGAGATCAGCACCTCTGAGATTAGCACCACTGAGATTAGCATCTCTGAGATTATCCCCAGAAACCTCAAACAAAACCTCACCTGTTTCCTTATGCTTTATCCGCATCATACTTCTCCTTAAATTAGAAAATAACAACACGTAACACAACACACCAACAAAACTCAAACCTAAAAATGGAGCTAGCGGGGATGTTCCGATTTCTCGTTAGATCCCTATTACCCCTGCTCTACAGGTCGCCAGCATAGAATCAAATATACTTGTGGAACCCACCCTCTTCAGCAGGCACCCAGCCCAAGTACGCCAGCTTCTTCTTGTCTTCCACAGACACCTCATGAATATCAATGTCCAGTCCACCCCAGATCTGACCATGCTCAACTTGCGTTACATGCTCATCATTGCTGTACTTGGCCATGATCGCAAAAGCCCCAGCAATGTCCCTTGCGTTACAATGTCTGGTAGTTTTCATCACACACCTCACTCTGAATTGGAACGTAGCTCAATCAACACACCAAGCATATTACCATATCGGCCAAGTGAGTGCAAGAACATTATGAGATTATTTAGTAAGATTTTTATCTCTGACTTTGAAGCTGTGCTTTACAGTATCTTCTGAGTTCAATGATTGTGCATTATCTAACTTGAAATGCCCACACCAATAATCTCCTGGCACAGCATAGCACAAGAAATAACAACGAGCTTTCCATCTACCATCACGCCGTTCGGCCAAATGACCTTGCCAACACCAACATTTATCGCAACACTTGCTCATCTAACCTACTTGTGTGAAATCAAAAGTACCCGCCCCCCAGGGGTGAAGTGAGGGACGGGTCGATTGGAGAAAAAGAAACCAAACACACCATATTACTTTGCAATAGAAACCAAAATACTCGTATCAATAGGGAAGTAATCATCCATAGGCAAAACAAAATCCCAACTAAAACTACTGCTAAGTGAAGATTTACTAAGGAACCTCTTCAGTCCGTGAGCAGCGGCCAGCCAGCGATTACGTTGTATCTTTGCCCCAGCTCCCGCCTTAAGTTCAATCATTCTATCTCGTACCTTTTCCGGCCATGTTTGATACGTTTCAGAATCATCACTTTTATGTACTGACTCTCCACCTGTCAACAAGCTACAAAATTCTCCGATTTCCTCCCTATTTTCACCGGCCAACACTGCTCGTAAGATAGCCCCAGCACATGGAACATTTATGATAGATCCTCTAACATTACGCCTCCTATTAACCTTGAAATCTAAAGCATCGTACACGAAATTAATATCATCAGCATGCTTTTCCAATGCTTTCCACATATCTGAAGGACTAGGTCTCATTTGACCGTTTGGAGAAAAAGCTGATTTAACCACGCCATCCTTTCTACCTCCAAACAGACTAACATCCTTATACAAAATAGAATCTTTTGGTTGCTTTGAAACAATCTCTGCACCATTCTGGAAAGTCCTATTCCTATTCGTATCTACATATATCACAGCCTCCAATGGTACATCTATTCCAACCAATGCATCAAAAGAATTATCAGAGCCAGCCGACGCTCCCATTCTGGACTGCCCATCGATCAGAATACTATCCGAGCCGAACGAAACCAAGCTACTCCCATAAAATATGCCATTCTCCATATCTCTTGCAAATCGCTGCTCAGCCCCTAGTGATCGCTTACGATTCCTGCTGTTCATACTCTTAAGAATCTCACAAGAGTCCTCGGGCGAGAATGTCTCTGGATACGCATAGACGCTGCCCCCGAGAATGGCTCGCAAGATTTTATAAACCCTGCTTGCTACAACATCTCCATCCGACATTATGAGCAGCTTCGCCTCCACCTCCTCCAACAACTTCTTAGTACCCTCGGTAGGGGCAGCAGCACTGTAATCTAATTTTGCATTTGACATACGAATCTCCTAAAACATAAAACATCGTCACCACCAAACACAGCTGGAGGCATCACATATCCAAGTGTACCCGCAAAGATATTGAATGTCAATAGCAAACACCTCAAAAAAGCAGAAAAGTTACCAGGCCCCCCGCAATCCACAATGATCAACTGTAGAATACGCAGCCAACCTAACGATGCGATATGAAAGCAACCACGGCTACGTCGGTTTCTTCTTCGTCGTTACCTTGGTCAACAGTTGATTGGTTACTAAGGTTGCCTGTCTGACGCTAGATAACCCGTCTATGATCCCATCTTGTTTCTCAACCAACCGTTGGAGTTTTGTGTCCATCGTATTGGGTATAGATTTACCATCCTTCGTCTTAAAGTATGCGGAGACTTGGCCGCATGTGACGAACACCCTTATGAGCGTTAGGAGCATCAGGAGTCCTAGAACGATCTTAACAACCGACACGACTGTCACTATGAACATTTCATTCATTGTTTGTTCTCCTCATAATAAACCGTATTTTCCATATCACACCTCACTCTGAATTAGAACGTAGCTCAATCAACACACCAGTCATATTACCATATCGGTCAAGTGAGTGCAAGAACTTTATGAGATTTTTATTCTGTTTTCTAGTCTGACTTGTGAGCTATACCGTATAGCTTTAATTTGATTCAACAGGCTCAGCGAGTACTGTAGCCCACACATCCAGGTCAACTAGACGCTGACGGATCTTCATCATCTCAGCTTTTGAGATCACAAGGCTGTCCCATCTACCTGTGCTACCCGCACAAGCCCACCAGTCAGCCTCGAACAAGCCTGGATAGCTGTTCACGTAGAAGCTCTCAAACCCTGTGACCCCACCTCTAAGCATGAAAGCATAACCATGTGGCCTATCCAACACCTCCCATTTCAGGCTGACCTCCCTGGTTTGCCCCCTACCATTCTGCTTGAGATGCTCGCGCAGACCAGTACATGTTCCAGTAGCCAATGCATCACTCATTGGTATTCCAATCAACAAGACCTTCATGGTTTGTTCTCTTGCAGAATTCAGCCCTCTCTTCTGCAGTAAGATGAAGACCTTTCATAATCTTTTCTCTGGTTATGTATGATGCGCTTATCTGTCCACCCATAATAAGTTTTACAAATGGTGTATCCAACTCTGCATCCTTTGCCATCTTATCTGGTGATATTCCTTTGCGAGTCATATGCTCATTCACAAACCCACTTACAAACGCTTTGTAGGCTATCAACGACAACATAGAATATACCATGAATACATCCCCTTAAACCACAGGTAGGACTTGAACCTACGACCTGGGCTCATCAGTGGTGGACAGTAGCTACAATGCCCAATCACCCGAGCCCTGCTCTACCAACTGAGCTACTGTGGTATAGTCACCGGTCGCCCCGTGAGTCATCTAAGGGCAGGCATTCGTTTCATCATCTTCACGCAGTGTTTGCACCTATCCTTAATACGTGGAGCATGTGTAAACTCCACATGACCTACTGGATATATCTTGCGTGCATTGCATTTTATGACACAGCACTACCCTAATAAGCTATCGGAAAACTTACTATACCCAGCATGCCACTTACCATTCTTAACTCTGATCCACATGATCTATCTCCATATCAGTCATTAACATAAGCTGTGTCAAGCGTCAACTGCAAGGCCCAAGCTTCAATCTCAGCATGAGTCCTTGGGGGTGCCATGCTGAGTTCTCTTAGTGCCTCAAGAGTCTCCAAGGAAGCGATCAAAGGCTCGTCAGGCTCCTGTAAAGGCTCCTGAGGACAGACGGACGAAGACCACGGCTCAACATCTACTGTACAACCATACCTAGCATCAGGGCATGTACAAACCGTCGAACTATCAGTGGATTCCCAAACCATCATACACATCCCCTTCAAGCCACTCACCCTCCTCAGCCTCTTCCTGAGCTATCTCGGCATCTTCACTAATATGATCAAGCTCTTTCTTTTTCTTATACACCACGTAGGGCTCATCCTCTTCCACAAGCCTCTCGATCTTAGTCGCAAACGCACGCAAACCTTGCACATACCCTGTAGCGGTAAGAGTGTTGCCTTGCAAAGTTTTAGTAGACATACTAATCACTGATTTGATATGCTCAATCTGCTTATCAGTGAGACTCATTTGGTTTCTCCTCTATGAATCATCCTCAATCTGTTCCCTAGCCTCACGTTTTAACATCATCTCTACCCTTGAAGTTAGTCGATCAACAGTCTTAAAGTCAAAGATAATTGAGTCATTCATACTGATCTGGTGCGCTATATTGTACAGCAGCAGATCATCACCACCTAACATCTCTGCCTCTTCCATGAGTATGTTTTCAACTAGGCCCATCGTTATCTCCTTTGCATAGCCAACACTACCCAAGCTATGTACAACACAACAGCAACACCTATAGCAGCAAACCAAAGTAAGTATTCCATCACTCACCTTCTCTTAGAATGTTCTTCAGTGTTTCATGCGCGTTATGAAGCCTAGTCTTTGTGAGCAATGAGAACGATGCAACACCATCACAACAAATTGCAGCACCGATTCTTACACCATCGATCAAAGTTCTTATCTGCTCTTCAAGTCTCTCATGATACCGCTCAGCGTTTTCAATCATAGAACTTATCTTACCATCTGATCCCCAACCTGGACAAGCAGCCTCAAACAGTTCACCCAACTGTTTGTTATGCTCAACCTCAAGTTCCTCACGGTGACGCACTATGTTAGCTACCATAACATCATGTCTAGTATTCGTTACAAAACCAGGATAAGCAGCCTCAAACAGTTCCAACATTTTTCTGTCGTGCTCTATACAAGACATTGTGTGCCTTGTACCTTCCTCAGCATGTGGAACACCAGTTCCACATATACCAGCATCAATCTCAAGTGCCTCTTTATTCAACCTACTCCGCACTTCCTCTTCTGTCATATGCTCTTCATATTCGATTATTTTCTGTGCTTTTCTCTCTGCTGTACTTAGTGCGATTCCACCTGAACTACCTTCAAATGTATAGCCCTCTATGTTTGTTTGGCAACTACCTCCATGCATTGCCCGCATTGTATCCATAATCTCTTCATCCTTAACAGGAGCTTTAGCCCCACAAACCAACTCATACTTCTCTGCAAACTTATCGGGCTTACACGTAAAGTATTCCCCATGCACACCTAGGATCACCCAATCACCTGGACAAACTGTGTAACCAACAGCACCCTTCTCTTTGCCATCACCATTCCCAACCCAACCATGAAGATACATATAAATGCCACACAACTTACATTTGATATTAGCAGTCAAACTCACAGTGGATCGATAACACTGAACCACACCGTCTTCCATTATACCTGAAGCAGATTCTCCGGGCCAACGGAAAGCATGAACATTAACTGACTTCACAGTATACCTTTTCATCTCATTCATCTGAATGTCCTTTCGTTTGCATAACCTATTCCTAATCCAATACCACAAACGGTTAAGCATGTCAAACAATTTCATAAGTTTTTTCAAACTCATCTGAAGTGTATACCCAATACTCTCCTTTATCATCCTTGACTATCCAATCACCTGGACAAACTCTGTAACCCTTTTCATGTGGATCAATCAATCCATGATGATATATGTAGCAACCACATGAAGCACACACAACAGTCTTTTCTGTCCGCTCAGTAAACTTGATAGGCTGAACAACGTCGTCTTCTGATATCCTATTAGGATTTGATCCAGGCCATCTGAATGCATCGACAACAGCCAACTGTTTCTTCCTATATTTCTTAGTCATCTGAACGTCCTTTCATTCTAATCACTTTACACAAAGGAATCCAAACTGAATTACCGTCATCTAAGGCAAAATCCACAAACGTAGTATCACCCCATTCTATACCAAGCTTAGTAAACAAAATATCCTCTGGTTCCTTCTCTGTATTTGAAGACTTACGCTTGTAAGCACGAACCCCATACTCAGCACCCTCATCAGTAACCACAACAGTATGTACATCACACAGCCTCATCACACTCTCCTGTCAGTATTAAACCTAACATGTAAAAATTGAACCACAATTACATATCATCACGTTGAGGTACTTTCGAACCTTTCTTAGTGTCAGCCAGATCAACAGCCAGCCACTGTCCGAGCAACGTTAGATGCCCATCAATCTCACGAGACGTAGCTGATCTCATGTTACATGAACCTATAACCGAATCAACGATGATCTTGTGTTTACGACACATAGCCCCATAGTCAGCTAAGAACTTGTCACCATGTAGTTCCAGTATACTCTTGTTCTTACGTGAAGCTGCCTCAAAAGCTTTTGAGCCTATCGCATACTCTTTAGCCATTTGCTATCCCCTTATCACGTTTACTATGACACCAAAAGATACACAAGGTAAAAGTCAAGAGACAGAATTATTCTGGTACAATGATATTACCATCATCTGGTTTATCCTCTTTCTCTGACTTATCCCTTACATCTGAGACCTCAAACAATTCCATTTTAGCAACCTCATTAGCCATATGATGTATAAACTGTACACCACCTTCAACAAACTTCTTGAACTCACCGCTAATAACAAGCTCAGAGAAATGTGGGTTACTTGAGTTATCCTTTTTAGTACGCTTACAATTCTCACGAAACGATGTAATCATAGGAAAAATAATCGACTCAAGTGCTTGTCTACGCTTGTCTTCTGGAACTAATTGCCTGAACATATACTCCAACAAAGCCCTGTTGAACGGAGCCTGAAGATCCACGTTCAAGCCCGGCTGCTGAGATCCAGGAACAGCTCCTGGAGGCATCCCCTGCATACCCATTGGACCATTATCACCTGGAGGAAATCTACCTGGAAACCCTTGCATATCATTCTCCTGTTTGTTTGTTAGACATATACTGAGACTCTTCCTTAGCCCCAGATATATATCCCTTTACCCGCTCTACCAACACATATTTAGCGAACTCTTCTAGCTTTACCAAAACCAATGACTCCTCACCTAGCAAAAAGAAACACCGGTCCATATCAAGTAACATGGAATCCCAATTCCAACCAATATTATACCGCCTCATTATCATGTAGATCGGATACGAATTCCGGGTAGCAACAAGCATCGGTATCTTATTGGCTATACCTGATTCTCGTAAAGTTTGTGCCCACCAACCCGCAACCTTCTTGCAAGTACCTGCGAACACAGCATCTAGCGACCATTGCTCTTGGTTCTTGCACTCAACGCAAAACGGGAAATCCTTGGTAGTATGAAGGTCACCAGCGATCACTGTGTCATCAGCACAATAGGTTAGGGAGCTACCACTACCATGGGATCTAGGGAACGGTTGTCCCCACCACCAGTTGCCCAGCAGCTTGCCGGTCAAGACCTCAAGCTTTTTGCCTTTAGCCTTCGCACTTGCCCTTTTCATTGTTATCAATACCTTTTTTACTATCACAGATACAACAGCCACTATTCCTTATGGGTTTAGTATACTTATCAAACTTTGTGTTGCATACTCTTTGACCTTTTTTTATTCGCATCCACATTAAGCTGCATTTGCTTTACAACTGCTTCATGTCTCTCCCTATTCCAATCAACAATTGTACCCCTATAAAAACTACGGGTATGAATCAACTTACGAATGAAACTCTTTATAGGATGACCCTTGACCAACTCTACAGGCCAACCACGCTTACCTATACACAACATATCAATCCCTCACCTTCCTTTGCCATCAACTTTCCGATCTGCTGGAGTAGTCACATAACTATCCGTACTCTTAAGAGCGGCTATCCTACTATCACAGATACAACAACACCCACTATCCCTTACAGATTTAGGTGACCCCCCAACATAAGACAACGAATGTCTAAATTTGGCAGCACTCTCAACATCAAAAGTAATTCCATGATGACGTGCTGTTTCAAGTGCTCGCTCCAACCTCTTATCATACTCTGCTTCCCTACTAGCTCTCCAACCAGCTATTGTTCCACGATAGATACTACAAGTCAGTAACAAACACCGAATGATGTTTCGTACCCATTGTCCCTTAATAAGTTCCACTGGCCAACCATACTTATCTAGACACAGCATGTTGTTCCTCCTTATCATGATCCTTTACATGTTGTGTTATACGATCCAAAAGAAGTAGGAACTCACCCTCATGCCCTTTTTCCAAATCATTATAATAAAAACACTTCATCAGTCACTCCTCGTTATTAAATCAATGACCAGATACTAACCCATCACCAGTATCAACAACACCCACACCACGCTTCCCATCTAAAGCCAATGCTTTCATCCGTTCATGCGGAACTGGTAACCCACCTATGATAGTATAGGCTGCCAACGATTCCTTTTGTCCTCTGTAGATACCACGATGTACTACAGAATCATCGCATATCATACGAGTCAACATCTCGAACCCATGGTTAAACCAAGCCTGTGGAATCGTACCGAGCAAACTCCTACTAGCCACAAACACACATCCAGCCTTCGATGCTTCCTTCAGTTCAAACCCACTACTCAATATGTTGTTGCTCAGATTCTGTCTGATAGCAGCACTGATATCAGTATGAGTCTTGGGCTCCTGCATTGGTGTAGCACCAAACGACACTACTCCTGACGCTAGTATATCATCATAATCCGCCCTGTCAAATGATGTGTACGAACTATCTTTGGCAGCCAGCAAATTAAACAGATGGAACAATGAGCAAATGCTCTGATTGGCTATAGTCCAGAACTTGTCCACTGTCACATTTGGAAACACATCATCTATCCGCTGATTATCGATCACAACTAGAGGTGATATCTTACCTGCAAGCTGCAACTTCAACATTTTCTCCAGCACAGCATAAGCATTCCTGGATGGCCTCACTCCTTCACTTCTCTGTGGTAAAGCCAATACCATACCCACCTTCGTAGGACCATCAGGCTTCTCTGCACCACAAGACTGAGCCCACTCATGAGCCACATCAACCAAAACCTCGGCTGACCCAGCACCAGTGCCACCACCAGCACCCACAGTAATCATGATCCTGTCAAAGTCCGTATCAAACGAACGTCTCATCAGATCGAGTACATCCTCGTAAGACTGCTTAGCATACTTCTTACCAAGATCCAGATCCTTACCAGCACCCTTGTCTTCACTATCACCCACCACCAACTTCCGCTCCTCCGGTATCTTGATCGGAGTCAGATCCTTCGTAGTTGAATTAACAACACACACTCGTCTGTATCCTGTGTCCCAAAACGTCTCAGCTATACGTGATCCGCCTTGGCCTGACCCAATGACACAAAACTTAACAGCACCCTTAAACGTATCATGGATAGTCTTGTCTTCAACTACCTCAGGCATAGGAATATCGGGCAACGATATTGCATCACCAAAATCATCATCGACATTGTCAAGCTTTTCCTTAACATCATCTTTGAGCATATCTTCTCTAGGTTCGTCTGACATCTGTATTCTCCTTATAGAAAACTCATATCCTTTTCTTCGGGCACAAAGTTTAGCCACAAACTTTCTACCCTTGTACCTTTACCACCACTCTTTTCTTTACTCACATTGACTACAACATCCTTATCCTTACGCACCCATCCTTTGTACCACTCATCATACTGCTCACACCTATACCCACTGAGTATAACCTTAGCCTTTGACCTAAGCAACACCACAGCCAACTTAGCATGATACTCTTCATCTGCCTCTACTCCATACGCACTAGGATTAACTCGTGTCCCTGGCATGTATGGAGGATCACAGTAAATGAGTGTATCTGATTTATCATAAATCTCAGTTGTTATCAGTTCAATCGCATCCCTCTCCAATATGACGACCTCTCTCAGTCTCTGTGTGATGTCAGGTAGCAAATCGTCTATAGCAGATAACCAAGCCGAAATATTCTGATCCATGTTGCGGCGGGTTCTTATACTCAACGGCACAAATGTATCTTCTAACCCTGAGTATGATTGACGCCACAACACATAATCCATCCTAGCAGCCTCAACCTCAGTCATTTCTTTATCCAAACAACCAAGCTGCATACGATAAAACTCACCCTCACTGAATGGTGTTAGAGTAAGCAACAACCGTAGCTCATCAGACTGATCTCGAAGCACATGAAAGAATCTCACGATCCGATGATCTAAATCGTTGTACACCTCGATTGATGACACATCCTTACACAACAACACGGACGCACCACCACCAAACGGCTCTACATATTGCCTACACTCAGGGAAGTAACTCACAATCCACGGAGCCAAGTAATATTTACCCCCATACCACTTGACCGGAGGTCTCCTGGATGGCTTACCATTATCAGCAGCCTCTTCAGAGCCATTTCCTGACCCACTACCGACCTTTGTGATCCCTGCCCCAGTCAACAGTCGTCCCAATACCTTAAACGGCTTCATATCGATTTCTCACTTATTCACCAAACTGCTTATCTGCCTTTGCCTTTACCTCTACCCTTACCCTTGCCTTTGCCAGGACCATCGTCCTTGCATGGCTCAGTGTTCTTGTTCCGCCTGCCCCTACCGGCCTTACCCACACCTTTACCGCTACCATCTTTCTTGCCGAACCCAACTAGATCGTCAACGGCTTTTTCAATTTTCTCGTCCATGATTCTACCTATTCTTCTTTCTCAATTTTGTATTGACCGAATTTCCAGTATTTCTGAAAGGCAACCTCAGATGCCTCATTCTTTTCTTCATCCCCATCAGGCCAGGATAATGGACAATCAACAACACAACCCTCCCCATACTCACAAAACCCATCAGCAACAGATACACAATTGATATGATGCTCCGTTGTTTCCACGAACTCACACTGATGCTTTGCTCCACAAGTCATTGTAATTACTCCGTATTAGATCATTTGGTCCCCAACAACCAGCAACGGAGCAGACCCGTATGCTCCCCTCAGATGCCTACCCTCTTCTCGTGGCTCCTGAAGTCCAGCACAATGATGAACCACTCCTGCTACTGCATCGCAAACGTCGTCGCTGCCGCCTTCCGGGTGATTCGGGCGCTTCCCGGCGTCACCTTCCCTCAAGGCAGTAGCCTCCGTTATTAATGGTAGATATTTGTAGTAAGAAATCCTGTGTTCCAACATCAGTTTGCGCATCAACTCGTATGGCTCAAGCTTAATGCTCAACAATCCACTAGTAAATCCATACTTAGTTAACTGTTGGATAGCAAAACGTGACTGGAATTGATCAAACGAAATCATCTCAAACTGATAGCCATGTTTTCTAAGAGCAATAAAGAACTCCACAATCTTACCCAAGTCAATCTCTTGCCCAGACCTTGCACGTATGCGAATCATGAAATCAATCACAACCTGATACATCGACTCAGCATTGAACCCAACATGCCCCACTGCTATGCCAGCACAATCATGTGTAAGTCCCAAGTCAATATGAGCAACTCGTGGAGCGCTTGTATCAACCCTCGGAACCCACCTGGAACTAACAATCTTACACATTCTGCGAACATCAAAATGATCAATTATGTTGTCACCATCCTTAGGACCAGTACCCTTGACATCCATACTAATGCTTGTCAACTCATCAGAATCAAACGGATGCCATCGCTTAGTATCAACACACGCATGCATTGCCGGTACATTACGGAAGAACCTGAATGACCCAGTAGTCGCTATACCCGCAAGATCCATCAGAGCACCATCAACATCGTCCCTGGTCTGTGCCAAGTATTCAATCGGCATCTCTGTTATCCGTTGCTCCGTCTCAATCTCATCCTCCTCCAAGATCCTGGACGGTCTACGATGATCTCCTAAAGCTACCTGAAACATCTTGCCTGAAAACCGATCTGGCTTAACCTCCCACACTGATGGAGCAGCAACCTTGACGGTCTTTGCGTACTCCGAATCACCCCTGATCAAACCCAACTGCTCTTCCAGAAAACTGCTTTCCCGCTGCTTTGATGATATGAGAATAACAATCCCTGGAATACGCCCATGCAACTGAAACCGCTGGACTATACGAGTACGAGCAGCATTAAACAGCTTATGTGCCCTCGATTTCTCATTCGGATCTTGCGCTCGCTTGAAGAAGTTGGCTTCATCCATCATGAAACCAAACATGTTATCGCCCAGTGCATGCTCAGCTAAACTACCTACATCGTACCGAATGTTCTTGGTCGGAAAATCAATTGGCTCATCCGGTCGTTTCTTTCTCTTGCAGTCCTTCTGAAAATACGGGGATCCATCAATCCAACCCTTCAGCATATCATATCCCACATCAGATTTTTTCAGCGTGATGTTAAAACAACCCAACATGATGCGTGATTTAGGAAGCAACTCGTAGAAATTAGCGGGATCTTTTAAACAAGTCAACTGGTAAATGGTATAGCCCATAGCAATGGTAGCAACTGTTGTTTTGCCATTACCAATAGGTCCAGTCAGTATGAGAGTGCTAATCAAACTATCAGGAGAAAAAACTTCGGCAAGCACATCTTTCCAGACAACACTGAGCTTAGATGTGTGTCTACCAAAGTAATAGTTGTCCTCGATAAAAGTGATTACATCAACAGGTTTTCGTTCGTAATCAAGATGAAACAACTCCCTGTATGAGAGATCACCATCAACCGGACCAGTGTCCTTCATACGTGCCTGAAAGGCAGTAGCCAGCTTCACATTATCCATTACTCAACTAACCTCGACAAATTAGGATTACGTCTATCCAATTCTCTCCTAAGAGCCTCACGCTCAGATGGTTTGTCTGGAATCAGTTCGGAAGCAGACATACCAGACAAATCGGTAACTTTACCATTGCCACCCATAAGCGATCTCTGCATCTCCCCAATCAAATCAACAAGCTTGGTAACCAATACGTTAGCATCATTGCCCTCTCCTTTCTGGCCGAGATTATGAATACGCATGATTACATCAATATCAGAATGCAGCCTCTGTTTCAACTGCTTCTGCAAACGCAGTATCTTATCATTGCTGTCATAGGTCTTCCGTATCTCAGACTCAGTCATGTACGGGCGTCTAACCTTCTCTGATATCCGAAGATCATCAAACAAATTCACGATGTCCAGTATCGCATCGAATGAACACAAAACCAAAGACAACTGCGCTTTGATTCCCTGCCTTTTGAGTTCTGAGATAAACTCTTTTGGTAACTCTATATCACCAGCGCCCTCGGTCCATTCAGCAACACTGCGAAGCATCACACCCAACTTGTTCTTATCACCCGCACATCTCGCTAAGTTAGAGACCATCACATTATCTTCATCCTGATGCTTCGAGTTGATATGCTTGGCCATTGCAGCCTTGCCCTTGCAGACAACGCCACAATATTGGCAAGTGATCGGATCTCGCGGGTACGTCCCTCGTCGCTCAATTGGCATTACCAATTACCTCCAAAAACAAAATAGGGCCAATCCTTGTGTATTAGGAAAGACCCTATCTCGCAGCATTGTGTACCTCGTCCATCATCACATCTCCTACTAGATTATGATCACGAACGAATAACAGAGTGAAAGCAAAAACACAACATCAGTCAGAAGGAGCGCCCTTCTTAATGATAGCAATCTGCTTGCCCCCTTTCACAGGGCGAATACCCAACTTCACACCCGTTCCATCAGCCTTGACCTTCTTGTTGTGCTTGCCCAAATAATTGCGCAACCTGCGTGTCACAGCCACAGCAGTATCACCCTCAGGAATGTTGATCAACAGCATCTTGCCTGGAGCCGTGGCACAAGCCTGCTCCACAAGTCCATCGTACTTGCTGCCACGAGTACGCCCAACAAGACTCACTGCACCAGCATCAACCACAGAAGTTTCCATCACAATCTCCTTGAAAAAGAACCAAAACGAAAAAGACATCAACAGGTCACAATGCCCACCATACACATATGCATCGACACTGTCAACCACAAAATCTACCTGTTTCCTCCTTTTGTTCAATTATTTTTAGCACCCAGTTTAGACTATTACACATAGCCTAAAGACCAGCAATCAAATGCTATCGCCACAATCCATCTCCACTCTCTCAGCATTCTTCTTCAGAATGAACACACCCATCCTACAAGGATCATCGGGTGAACGCTCTACTTGAGTATGCTGGAAACACGGAGTCTCAGGATACCATGGTTCATCGTGTATAGCACAGCTATACTCACCTGACCTTCTACCCCTCAAATGTTGACATCGTGTGTGTGGCTCAGACTTACATACCATATTGTCCTCTGCAATGCCCTTGGCCGGATCATCGACAATGACAACCAACAGATCGAAACAGCAGTAGCCACATCGTAGACACTTCATTGTCAATCCTCACTACTTATTAAACCACACCCAAACACACATCAAGGATCTCGAAAAGAACGAGCAACAGACTCCCAAGCTTTTGACGTAACAGCACCAGAAGCAGCCTATTAGCAATCATTTGCAGTCCTATACTAAGTCTCATATCATTCCTCACTTTCATTATCAATGACCTGAAGCCCAAGTCTGACCACCATCATGACTGTGCGTACCTGCTGCCACAGCAGCTAGATTAACCTTACGTCCGTAGCGTGCCTCAGCAGTAGCCACAGCACGCCTCAGGGCAAAGCTTGACTTCACAGTCAAAGCACGAAACGCACATACATCAGTCACGTTATCCCGATCATTCCAACCCTGAAATGCCACAGCACCATTAGTACCGATAGCAACAGACACAGAGCCATTACTGATAGCAGCTTCCAACCTCTCAAGCGCCTGCTGTATCTGAGTCTTACGCTGTTCCTGAGTCATCCCAACAGGTATTCTTGTATCACAAGGCATTACTATCTCCTTATTTCTTATCCAACATTGCATAACACCTCTTACACCTCAAACTTATACGGGGTCTTTTACTATGTTCAGTTTGCGACAAAAGCAGGTCGCCATGTGCCCCACAAATTGGGTAGACATTTCGCCAAGGATCAAGCAGCATAGCATGCCACACCCCTTTTTCGTTATGCCGATCTCGTCTCCACTCAGTCTTAGGTCTCATAATCATCTCCTTATTGCTACATACATCGCCGCTATCCAAGCGACAATGAAGGCCACAATTAACACAGTATCATAATAGGTCATCGATAAACCCTTAACTCGTTGTGCTTTCCTCTTGAATGGCCGGTTTGCTGTCCAACCCTCAGTGCCTCACAGTTCCAGGCCAGCTACCCGCTGCAGATCAACAGCAGGCATCGCAGGCTCATCTGAAGTCTCCAGACTCATCTCCAGGTCCAGAAATGCAACCCTCATCTGATCGATAGGCTGAGTATTCTGCTCGTTGACCACCTCTTCGAGTTTCTCACCCTTTTTCTCAACTCGCTTGACGATTTCTCGGGCTGCCTTACGGGCTGCCTTGACTGCCTCAGAGATCCTGTCCCCAACCGACTCATCCAGCATGGCTCCCATCCTCAAGGCCATCCCAGCAGCCTCCCTGATGGCCTTCACGTCGCCGCTACTGATCGCAGTATCCATCGCCTGAGCCAACTCCCGCATCTCTGAGATCATCGATCTGACGGCCTCCTGGTCATCACTAGCGATGCGTCCCCTCATCATGTTGATCGTGATCCTGATGTTCTGGGCAGACTCATTGAATTCCTCAGCCAGTTTCCTGGCATTCTCATAGATCACCATGAACTCATCGATTTTTTCCTCAGGGCAGATCGAACCGAACGGAGTTGAGATGCAAGCCAGCCGCAACATGTTGCTGCACTTGGCACGAACCTGTACCGAACGCTCATGCTCAGTTTTATCCTCGATAACCCTAGTCGTCTGCCACTCACTGATCTCCCTACCATTACCCTCATGCTCTGTCCCCATGTCAACTCTGTTGTACTGCACCCCACCATGGCAAGTGGTTTTGATTGAGATCAGACATCCAGGTTTGATTGTCGCGGTGTACATTTTCATGCCTTTCATTTGACATCCAAGAGACTCAAAACACTCACCAGAGCACATACTACCATACCTACTATCGGCT
>Ga0207997_1000314_pt1 | contig 24711 bp, 50 predicted proteins | sample AntAceMetag02UKN_FD_184777 | JGI IMG/M metagenome (GOLD analysis project Ga0207997, IMG submission 184777) | Saline lake microbial communities from Ace Lake, Antarctica - Antarctic Ace Lake Metagenome 02UKN (SPAdes) (version 2) | ecosystem: Environmental > Aquatic > Non-marine Saline and... | reverse complement strand
ATCTTCAACATCTTGAAAAACACCATCCATATCACAATAAATTAAATGCCCACCATCTTCACAAACTTCTAAAGCAAATTGTTCAAGAGTATAAATTTTACCATCTTCTATTCGTTCAATCTTAACCATTTTTAGTATTCTCCGATTTTTCACCTACTACAATTTTATCAAATCCCCCGACATCATTCTCTAAAACCATCTTTCCCCCATTAGGCATTACCATCCAGATTTTATACCTTTTCTTCAAACTCAAAGGTAAAGTCGTAGTTTTCATCATTTGTCCCTTAGTTTGAGCCTGCATTTACAGACTAATAGCTTCCCACCAAATACGTTGGGGGCATCTACCAAATCCATCTCTTTACCACAATATACGCACGTTTCCCATCCCATCATCATTTCTCCGTTTTTCGGTAGCATAGTTCACACATGGGCATACCTACTTCATCATGCCACCCATTTTTAGCTTTACAGCCGCAATACGAGCAGAACTCACCTTGATAAGCTGATGGCTTCCAATCTGTCATGTCTTCACCTCTGTCAAATTAGCATCCTTTTGTTTCTGAATAATATTCATATTCTTCTATTCCTTCTTGTATGCTATTATTCACTCTGGCTTCTATGACATAGCTACCTTTAACCTTCTTGCTGAATTTTTCTGCTTCTTTTTTATTGGTGAAATAGTAGGGGATTTTTTCAGGTTCAGCATTCACACAATAAACCAACTTACTCATTTTTTAACCTCCTGAGAAACTTCCCTTAGTTTAAGGTCTTGTTCCTTTGCTAATCTCATAAGTGTTTCATGCCGAAACTCAAAGTTTTCCTTATCCCTATACTTTTCAACCTCACATTCATCCTCTGATTTAGTACATGGACTATTCCACCAAAAACCATCCTTGCGTTTTATAGATATACACCCACAACCATACTCTATATGAGGCTTTAATGTAATCATTTTTTTCCCCCTTTCAAACATGCATCCCTTAATTTGACCCATCCTTTTTTATTGTTTTTAGACTCATTTTTATGTATATTGGTGTGGCACTCCTTACAAATTTTGATTATATTATTATCGTCTTTTCCACCATCTCTTTTAGGTAAAATATGATGTTTAGTAAGATGTCTATAAGCACCGCATCTTCTACATTTACCATATTCAATACCTGCTATCATTATTTCTCCGATTGTTTGAGTTGTCGGTTATGTAGATATTCACCTAAAAACCAGATGAATAAAGCTACACTCATACCGAAGATATAACCAATAGAAAAACCATTACCCCAACATAATTTACCAATCATTTCATATCCTCCATCAAACATGCATCCGATTTTTTGTCCTTGTCAAATATTATGTTATGCCATGCTTTGTGGACATCTATCAACTTAGTCAATGCCTCATCTAATGTTTTAAGATTGTGCATCTTACGAAACATACCAAGCCACTCCTCATTATTATCGCTAATTTCCATCGTCCGTTTTTTTAAGTACCTTGTCAAATTGTGGGTCTTTATCCTCCATCCACTTCTTAGCTAGTTTCTCATGGTCTGGTTTTTCAGTCCCTAAATGTTCAGCCATTGAACTCTTTAACAGACACTCCATCGCTAGACCTTGACCCCTATTAATGAAGTTATCACATTCAGCACAAACATGCCAGATATTAGTTTCTTCATAGTTAGGGTTCTCTATTTCCTTAACTGCTTCTCGCTCACCACACATAGTACATTTCATCTTTATTTCTCACTTAATTATATTAACAACTTCCTTTTTTTCTTCCACCCTTTTGTTTACTTGGGTATCTGCTCCTACTCCTTGGTCCTTTTCCATCTTTATTTGGCATTGTTAATCACCTCCTTTATTTTCATTTTATTATAACTCCTTTCTCTCTTAGCCTTCTAAGTAATGTTTCCCACTCACTGTTCATATATCTTCTGTATCCAATAGGTTGGTTAGCATACATTCTCATGTAGATATCGTACAGGTCTTTGTATCCCATCCACTCAAAGAATGTGCTACTTAATACACCATCTTTTCCTTTTGGTCTTACCCTTTCATGGATTATGTCAAGAAACATTATTGTAAGCCCTATTAAAAGACCTATTTCCGCACCTAGTCCTATTATTGCGGCGCACATTATTACCATCGCCTTGGTTCCTGTAAGCCACTTAATTCCAATCATTCTTTTTCCTCGGACTTGTCTATTAATATGTTTATTAGTTCATCGTATGATTGTTTGCGTTTCTTGATTTTGTATAATCTGTTTACTGTCTCTTCTGAGACCCCTATTGTTGTTGGATCAGCCATTGTTAAATTAGTCCTAGAAACATTAGTATTAGATATGATATTAACATAAATATCGCGAACTCAAATATGAGTTGTCTTGTGCTATATTCATCTCTTGGTTTTGGTGGGCTTTCTGTTTCTGTCTTGGGTGTTGGCATTGGTTCATCTTTTGCACATAACATTCCTCCTATTATCATTGCTTCTGGATTCATTTTAGTTTGGCTTACTTCATCATTGTTGCTAGTTCTTTTATGAGTGTTATGAATAGATTAAACATATTCTTTATAAATATCCATACTTCACCCCAACTTCCTAATGCATAGTATAGTATTAGGAGTAGTAGTATTAACCCTATTAGATTAGCCCCTGCTTTGTCATCTTGTTCTGTCATTTTTGTTTATAACCTCTATACTGGTGGTTGATTTTCTCTCCATTGCTTCCATGATATGAGAGATATTCTCATTACTCCTTCTACCCACCATATTCTTACATTGTCTGGATCTATTATTATATCCATTGCTGTAGTGCTATGACCACAACAACTATTGAGTGTTTTGATTCCTTTATCATTTAAGGCTTGTATTAGCGGTGCTATACAGGAGTCTATTTTTCTTTTCTCTCCATCTATTATTACTTCCACTAATGTTCCATGTTTGCACATATGCATCCGCCAGGAGTCGAACCTGGAATATTCACGTTTTGGCTCACGATAGTTGCCTTGTACTTCGGCATAGTTCCGCTTTGCTACTTCCGTGGTGCGTTATCCTTTCCGCCCTCGAATGCGTTTATTGTTTGGAGGCCTTCCACCTCCCCGACCTTTATTGTAACTGTTCTACATCCCCGCTTTATAGTCGGCCGGGAAAGGACTGGTTTGGAGCCATAAGAAGGGCTTATAAACCGGTGTGTTCCCCTCACCTGCATACAGGCATCTCCATTTGTTACTGTAGAGAGTCAGTGCGTCCGTGGACGCTCCGTCCAATTTCTCCTACAGCCGATGTTATGGTTTCTCCCTTTTTTAATCTACGATGATTGTGATTTTATTGGTTACGTGTTCTATTATTTCGTGATGTTTTAATAGTATGTCTCTCCTGCCTGTTGATATTTCTCCTTCCTGATTTATGTATATGACCTCATTTACATTTACAAATGCTAGTTGTATTTTATTGCTGTCCCTATTTTTTACTCTGTATATCTCATGTGGTTCTGGCTCTAAGTTATTGGTTTTATTCATTTCTAGTTTCTTTATTTTGGTCATTTTATATACCTTTCCATATTTCTTTCTGTGATTGCTGTAGTAGGTGGCGTGTTGCTAGTCTGGATGCCATTGCTACATCATGTATTGTAAGGCTCTTGTTTTGGCCTTGTATTAACATGAATGTTATCGCGTCCCGGGAGAGCTGTAACACACCTTCTTTATTATGTTTGGATTTTGCTTCTTTTAGTTTGATATTATACTTCTGTGCCGCTTCATCTGTTTGCTTTCTGAGTTTGGATATTATATCCTTCCCTAATTGTTCGTTTCTTGGATCCATTGTTCTTTATATTTTTCGTAGTTTTGCATGATATCTATTACTTGTTCTTTATTAAGTTTACTAAGTTCGCAAACAGTTGTTATTGCAAACATGTTTGTGACCCCACTTACTCTTACTGCTTCATATGCTTCAAAATCTTCTTTTGCTATCATGGTTGGTTCTCTTGCGCTATTGTATTACAGCAACTGATGCAGTAGTTATAGTTTGTTTCTAATGCGAGGTCTATTAACATATCTACTTTGTTTTTACTGTCTTGTATTATAGTGTCTTCTTTACTTATTTCGACCACTTCGAATATTCGGAAGTACATTGAGGCTTCTACTCCATTGTGACCTGTGTGGTAATTATGATGAAAGAACCATATTTTCCCTTCTTTTCTTTTATCGGTTGCCTTTATTTCATTTTCTAGATATCCTGTATTTAGGCCTCCGCTGTATTCCATGTGTCCTATTCCGAGACAGTAACTACCACCGTTTCCCCCTGTTTGTATTTGGTTTGGCTCGTTTTCTAGATCCCATATGTAGGTAACTCTTGTTATATTACCATCTTTTTCTTTGATGTAGTCTCCTACTCGTATCCCTTCTATTTTGTCGAAAGCGGTTACTCGCTCTTTTATTATTTGTTGGTCTATATTGTCCATATTACAGTTTCACCCCCCAGTCTTCCGCTATTCTTTTATCCATCATTTTTTGGGCTTTCTTTTGTCTGTTTATGATTTTTATATTTTTTTTCATTCTACTACTACCTGCCTTGTCTATACGTCCGCATCTGAGGCATATGTAGTCTATGACTCTTATTGTTCCACCTGTTGTTATGGGTGTGTCGCCTATTGTGACTACTACGTATACTGACTCCCAGTCGTGGATCCCGAGTTTACATAGTAGGCTCATTTTGCTATATATTTAACACCATTTTTTGGGATGATAACTACCCCTTTTACAATGCATACATTTTGCATTTTCTCTTTATTATTGGTCATTGGTATTCCCACTCCCATTATCCCTTGTAGTTTCGTGTTTGAGTTTTTGGGAACTTTTACCCATCGACCGTTTTTTAATTGTGTGACTAGGTCACCATGCTTTGGTTTTGTGTAGGTCATTCTTTATTATACATAAAATTCAATTCTCCCTTCTGGGTATTCGATACATAATGATAGTAATTTCTTGAGGTATTTTATTGCTCCTTCATAACTTCCCCAACCATTAGATGGATTGTATTGCTTGTAATGTTTTGGGTTATCTTCAAGTTCTTTTATTGTTTTATGTAATTGCTGTATGGCTATTTTACAGGACATTCTTTCTTTTTCGTAATCTTTGTAATTATCCCAGTCGTTACCTGTTTTATCGAATGATTCGTAGAACATCTTCCCTACATTGGATGTATAGTTTATGGATTCTCCTACTTCTATCCATTTAACTTCTCCGTTAATATCCTTTGTTGGTATTTCTACCCAATGGTCATAACTCATTTTGTCATTGATAGTGATATTAATATTAGGCTTATTACAAATAGTATTATGAATAATATTATAGCTGTTATTACTTGTAATGCATATGATAGGGTTTCTTTATCTTCTTGGTTCATTTTATCTTATTTTTGCTACCCCTGTTATTAATGTTAGTGCTATGAATAAGAACATTGCTGTAGTGGTTAGCATCATGTATATTATGGTTTCTTTGGTATCTTGGGTCATTGATATATTATGGGATTATATCTTTATAAATACATGAGGTTATAAAGTTATAGTAAAAAATAGGGCTTTTTGTCTCTTATTATTAGTTTGTCGTTCCAGACACAAAAAATGCGATTATTAATTTATTAATACCGATATTATTAATATTATTATATATATATATATATTATATATATGATATATATATATATATATAATATAATAAGAGTAAATATATAATAAATGTAAATTAATTAATAAATTAATAGTAAAGGGAAAATGATATGACCAATGGTCCATTAATTTAATTAATTTTTATTAATAAAGTATATTATTAATCAAAAATCATATATATACGATAAAAAATATAATATATATGATAAGGATATATAAGCATTAATTAATTATCTATATTAAGAGATATCTCCCCCCAATATCCCCCAAAGTAGAGACAAAAGATGTAAAAAAATATCATTTCCCCTATTATTGTAAATATCAAAAATCAGCTCCCCCAAAAAAATTAAAATAAACCCATATTAAACACTAAAAATCCTATATAAAAATCCGAAACTCGCATATTAAACCTCCAAAACTAGCATAAATGTAAATTAATTAATTAATTAATCCCCGATCAGCACAACCCCGTTAATATCTAAAAGAAAGTAAAGGAGTATCCCCAGAGAAAGTAAATAAAAAAAAAGAAAAAAAAAGAGAGGAGTTACCCCCTCATACAACCGGTATTTCTTTCTTAGCTTTTTTACCGGGTTTTGGTTTGCACTTACGGCAGAGATATGATTCATCAAGAGCTTTACGAGCTTTGATGAAATTAGGGTCATTCTTTACTTTGTCCAGATTTTCATCTGTGGGAGCTTCAAACTTTAATCCCATTTCCTGACCCTTCTTCTCAACCCTTTTCGCGTAAACAATATGCCGAACTCCGACTACTGTTTTACACTTGCTACAGGTTACCTTATTAGGCAATCTGTTTGGGTCGTCTACTTTCTCTGCTTTCTCTGCTTTTGGTTTTCCCTGACTTGCTTCTTCTTCTGACATTTTAGTCACTTTCTCCCATATTAAGTTATGAGCTTTATTATATAGGAGTCTCTCTTTAAATACTTGATGGTTTCCCTATATACACTGCCTAGGCAGGGATCGCGAAGGATGAGGAAAGCGGTCACATTAAGTCCTCATAATGCCCTGTGACGGGCATAAGCAATTATTTTCCCTGTTCGCCCCCACCTAGACTAGAAGGCATTAGAGCTATTATTAATTCGGATTTTGGTCTGCGACCGACTTTCCTTCATCTCTTATTATTGTTATTATTAAAGAGTTTTGAGGATTTGGATCCTCTCGCTCTCCTATGATATATATATGGTTTTATCATATATAAACGACTACGTTTCTAATAGAAACTGGCTCTAAACGCGGGGATTCGGGCAAATTCAAATGATAATCGAGTTAAAGCTCTAAGACTGCTTATATGGAGGGTTTAGGGTAGCCCAAAGAGGCCATGTAGGGCAATCTAGGCAATCAGAGATAATAAGCGACAAGTTTATATATGATGTCGTTGGAGAGGCTGATAATTGCGATTATATATGATAAAACCCTGTTTCTATATGAAACTGATGTATTTATATATGATAAATCCTATCATATAATATGATAATCGGATTCAAAAAGCGATTAAAAATAGGCAAGCTATCAGATGTTTTCGACCCAAGCACTAAGATATCTGAATTAGAAGCAATAGCGAGGCGACAAGATGATACCCGAAGGATATGAAGAGATAATAGACGATAATGGCATCGTCTGGGGATTACAGAAAATAGAGCCAATCAAGTTAAAATATAAAGTAACATATGAGAGGGCAAAATAAAATGGTAATGATTGATACAGATAAGATCACTAAGATTTTCATTAGTGATAATGATGGGATTGATATATTTTTAGAGACCAAGAAAGATAAATCGAAATGTGGCTCTTGTGTTGGTAAAGACCAAGGTCTTGATGATGATGGCAATTCTATAATTAATTGTTTTGGTTGCGAGTTAGATACTGAGGATAACTGGGTCAGTTTAGCGATTGATTTAGATTCAGATGAGACATGGGGAGATAGAAGTGGTGAGCAATTTAAAATAAAAAAATGAAAGATAAAAATGGTAAGGGGATCAAGCGATATGATTTAGTCGGTTGGTCAGAGGAGAATGCCCCAACATTAGCCGATGGTTGTGCGGGGCAAGGAGTAGTAATGGATTATGATGATGTATCTGTAATGATAGAGATAGGAGAGCATAGATTTATGCTCTATCCTAAAGAGACCGAGAAGATTGAAATCAGGTCTAGGCCGGTCTGGCTTACAGGGTATGAGAATGACTTAATTTGTGATAAGTTGGAGCCTGAGTTAGAGCCAGATGGTGATTATGAGATTCAATTATTGGCATTGAGTAAGAGGGTTAATAATGGACGACTTTGATTTAGTCTTGAAAGAGGCTCGGATTAGTTTTTGGGAGCAGACGAGTAGATGGATTGCCCGCAAGGGTAGGACTGATTTAGATGGAGGTTGCAGGGATCCATTTATTTAGTCTCTTATTATTAATTTTACTTTGACTCTTATTATTATTATTTTTTTTTACTTTGACCCTTATTATTATTATACTTCTATATATATATGATAATACATATAATACATCATATATATCTTTGTATATATGATATAATATATATACTCTAATATATATGATATATGATATATAATGTGATATATATAATCTGATATATGATATATCTGATTGGAGCCATAAGAGAGATTAGATTTCATCGCTTATAAATGAAACAGTTTCCTTAGAGACACGGATTCATATATAAAGAAGTAGTCGTATGATATAATAGATAGAATCTAAATATATATAAGAGGGCAAATGAAATGAAAGATATGAATGGCAGGAGATTAAAGAAATATGATTTAGTAGGATGGGATGAAGAATCAGCTCCGGCTCATGCTGGTGGATCAGCAGGGCAAGGATTAATAGTTGCGATGAATGATATTAGCATGATGGTTGCTATAAATGATTCTAGAGTTATGATATATCCCGATGAGGCAACTAAAATTGAATTGAGAGCTAGACCAGTTTGGCTTAATCATGAAAAAATTATGATGTTAAATGAGATATGCGAGGCATTATGAATCTATATCAAATGATGTCTATGGGGAAACCGATTGATTTATATATGATTAATCATATAATATAATAGATAAAATCTAAAATATATATAAGAGGGCAAATGAAATGAGAGATATGAATAAGAGATTAACGAGGCAAGGCAAGATTTTTCTAGAGATGATATCTAATAAAGATATCGAAGATGGCGATTATAATCTCGCTACGATTGCTAGCTATTTGATGGCGATAGATGATAGATCAAACGATAGCGATAAAGATTGGCAAGATTCGATTAATGATATCATAGATTATCAAATCGGCCATAGATCACCAGAGATAGAGGCATTAGAAAAAGCATCGGCATTAGATGTGGCCTCGCATTTAAATCTTTTTGAATCTATATGAGAGGGCAAAAAAGAATGATAGATAATGAATGCGATGATTGCCAATATCAAAAAGATGGCAAATGCCATTATTTAGAGAGCGAGGCCGGCAAAGATTATCAGAAGATGATAAGCAATCTATATCATAAGATTGAAAAATCTAATATCTTAGATGCTAAAGAGCTAGATATCTTAGATAATATAATTAATGATAGCGAGGCCAGCTTTAAATGCGGTTGATTTCAAGATATATTGCCCCCGTTGGGGGCGAGCCGTTTCTTCTGGGCGTTCCCTATTCGACCATGGGGGGGCTGTCGAAAAATACATACATAAAAACCCACCTCTCTAAATAATATATAACACAAAAAAACTACCCCCCCATTATTGAATATATATATGATAAAATCAAAGAGATAATCAGGATACCTAAACGACATCAAAGACGGTTTCCAGGGTTCGTAATACGACCTTATACCACGTCTTTGAGGTCGGGGGAAAATCTAAAAGCAAAATGAATACCCACAAAAACCAACTCATAAACGAGATAAAAGCAATAAAAGAAAGACAAGAAGAACTAATGAAACTATTAGCCAATATAAAGCATACAATCTTCACGGCGCAAATAGACCTACACACAACATATGAAACACTAAAGCTTGTATTACAGGAACGTGACCGATTAGAAAATCAACAAAGAATATGGGGCTACGACAACCATGAAGATAGGAACATAGAAGATGTAGAAAGTATCACAGTTAAAGTAGGGAAAGAATAAACAATAAAATGAATCCCCCACCAAGAAACGCACCTAAAGTCCTATTTGTACTATTAATGATATTCACAACAATACTTATTGTAATATTTATCATTATTAATACCAACCCAGAACCAACCACAAATCAAACAACTGTAGAAGCTAAACTACTCTATTCCACCAGAATAACAGATAACACATCACATGATATTAAAATACATCATGAAGATTACTTTTCAATATCATATACAGAATAAAATGAGTAACGATGCCTTAGATGGATGTAGAAACCTAGAACGATTTGTCAGAGCAGTATATGTAGGAGTAATTGTAATAGTGGTTATTGCCATTATTATTACTACCTACAAATACATAGGAGAACCAGAACGCACTAACTATTACAGTAACTGTACAATAATTGAGTGTGTCCATACTAATGAAGGAATGTTGTGTGATATTGATAATTGTGAATTAGCATTTGAACCATACTCTGACGCTACTTTAGAATTTTAATCCCCCGGGACGCAAAACGTAATATTTCCCTGTTTTATAACGGGAAATATCAAAATTGACGTAAAACTTAATATTTTCAAATAAAACACCCCTGTATTTATATATCATTAATCATATAATAATAATATATCATCACTAAAAAAACAAAATGGATACAAAACCCATAACAGAAGCGGAAAACCTATTGAGTGAAGAAAATGTAGAGAGATACAGTAAACTATATCAGCTAGACAAAGATGAAACAATCAAAGCGCTGAAAAAGATAGTTATTGTAAAACAATCTCTACTAGGATGTGGATTGTCAGGAGACAGTTTGAATATAGAATCAATATTTAAACAATCCGGAGGAACACTACCAGTAGATGAAGACAGTGTAGAACAAACCATCGAAGGTGGAGTTACTCAAACCGAAGAAGCTTCACGAGAAGAAGCCGCCAAGGAAGAAGTAAAAGCAAAAGACGAACTTCTTGCAAAAGCATCAGAACAGATGCACGGACCAAAAGAGGATTAAGTTCCTCTATTTCTTTTTTTTTCTAATAAGAGGTAAAACAATGGCAACAATAAAAAAAGAACCAAAAAAGAAGAAAATAATTAAACCGAAGAAAATTACTAAACCAAAAATAAAAGAAGTAGATGTTCGAGTAAATTATCTATATTATACACCAAACGTTATTACAATACCAAATAGAATACTAGCAGCAATAGACATATTAATAAAAGGTAAGTCAAAACATATAAGTCATGAAATAAATATGCATGTAGAACATTATGACGAAAAGGCTAAAAAGTGGAAAGACATATATACAATACGAAATGGCTGATATAAAACAAACAATAGAAATGCAAGTGCGTATAACCAACATGGATGAAATAAGAGCACAGCTAAAAGAAATAAAAGACATATCACTCCTACAGGCAATAAAAATGAAATTAATAGGGACTGATATGACAATAGAGAGGGTAAAGTGAGTGCAACAATATATAAGCAATATATTACAACTATAATGTTTGATCCAGCGAATATACCACTCAGAAATAAACTTAACATAGTATATTGTATATTATTTAACAAAACAGTAAATATTGAGATAAAACATATAATGGAGGAATGAAAAAAAATGGATGTAGTATTAAAAGTACCGAAATGGAAAATACCAAAAACTATAAAGACAGTACATATAGTATTGACAATATTGATGATGTTAACCCACTTGGGAGTACATAGTATAGGACACGAAAGTGGAACAGCGGTAGCATTAGAACAGGTAAATAAAGAATTACCTGCGCTTTCGGAACAATTAATTCAACAAGGCATACAAATACGTAATCAACAATTATTACAACAATGCCAACAATCATCAGGAAGAATATTATCAATACAATGTCCAATAGAAGATAATTCCACAAGTGCTGTATAGGGCAAATAATGGTAATATGTAATTGGGGTAATCAAGCTCCTAAATATGATAGTTGTGTAAAACATCTCATAAAAGTTTATGGAGTGGAATGCCCCTTATTATCACAACAAGATTTTGCAGAATTTGCAAAATGGTTAAAAGAAGACAATCCAATGCTATTTATAGTAATGTTAAATGCATATGAAAATAGTATACCGGGAGTAATGAAAAAAGAAGAAAATGACTTTCCCAAATAATATAAACGAAGATTCAAATATTATGATTCAAGGCTACAGATGCCTAAGATGTGGACACGAGTGGGTACCTAGAGGTCAAGATAACCCAGTAGTATGCCCAAAGTGTAAAAGTCCATATTGGAATAAACCAAAAACAAAATAATGTCGGTATAGCTCAGTTGGTGGAGCGACTGGCTGTTATAGGTGAATCGTTTCCGATTGGTATTTTGTCACCTCTAATTGAAAAACACCCTCACCTACAGCCACCAGTATGTCATAGGTTCAAGTCCTATTACCGACGTAAAATGAAATGTCACTACCACGATAGAGAATGTGTATATAAAATAACTCCTACAGAGCATGGTAATATATGTGTATGTTGTATGTTAGCTACTATTGCACAGGGTATTACCATGTTAGTAAATGATAAAAAATAATGTATTTAAATATAATGATAGGTAATATATAATTAGATATAAAGGTCACTCACAAATGTATAATAACAAACTTTCGGGTTTGCAACATTTGGATTCTAGTGAGGACAATGTTGGGGTTAAAGGTGGGGGATATCCCCCTACCCCAACACACACATAAAATGGATAAATACAAATTATTATTAATAGTATGTATAGTTAGTCTAATGATTTCATGTGTTACATACGCTTATTTTCATGTAACAAAACGATATATGGAAATTGAAGTACATGCTAGAACTGAAGCATATTCAGATGGTATGAAGGTAGGATACATGAGATGTTTAGAGGATACTGCTACTAATTCGTGATGTATTTTTATATAATCTCGTCTATTATATAATAGGGGATAAATATGGCACAATGTACTTATTTTAATGTAGATGAAGCTAAAGCTTTTTTACAATCTAATCCTAATGCATCAAACGAAGAAGCAATGGAGTTTGCAAGATGCAAAAATGATGCTGCACCCAATCATACAAGATGTGAAGAGCATGGATACGGAGATGTTTTATTTAAATATTCTGCAGACCTAAGAGAAGATGAAAGAAGTGAATTTGTAGAATTATATAATAATATACAACATACATATAACTTAGATGATGGAAATTTATTTGTGAATAATATTGTTGCTATGTGTTGTAAAGAAATAGTTATGTCTAGAAAAGCAGAGCCTGCAGAGATGGTACAACATATTAGAAATGCTGTAGCATTAGGTCGTGATCTTGCAATAACACCAAAAGAACAAAGAGGAGAAAAGATAGTTGTACATTCAGATAAGGAAGGAGATATTAAAGATATTGAAGCTATTGTGCAAGCTCGTATGGAGTCAACCAAAGAACCATGATACCCGGATTGTCGCCACAAGCGAATCAATATTATTTAGACAATCCGGTAGAATATTCACAAGATTTTCTAAAACTGCGAAATGATTATGTAGATCCTTATTCATACCAACAAAAAGTTATAAATTTTCTACCATTAATGGAATCACATATAGAGAATCAAGTTCGTATATTATTAGTGTTAGGTGCTAGGCAGATATTTGGAAAATCAACAACAGCTAGTATGATTGGTGCATGGTATCCACCAATGCATGATTATTCAAATACTATAATAATATCTCATAGACAAAGACGAGCAGACAAGATGCTTAACAATATCAAACAATATTATAGAAAAAAACCAACCCTAAGAGATATGACAAAACTAGGTGGTCATGCTAATTTAAAGTGGTCTAATACAGAAATAGAATTAACAAATGAGGCTATTGTAGCTTCTCTTACAGAAGGTAATGATGCAGATAGTTCTGTAGGAGATGCAACTAATCTTGTAATTATTGATGAAGTTGCAAGATTTAAGAACGCTGATTCTATAAAGGCTGCAATTATGCCTACTATATTTGAGACTGATGGTGTTATTATTATGTTTAGTTCGTCATGGGGTTGTGTAGGTAAGGGTCAATTTTGGGCTGATATAGTTAAAGCATCACGAGAGAATGGATCAAAGAATTTAGTAGAATTAGATGCTATACAATGTTTGGATATTCAACGAAATAGGTGGTCACGTCTTCATGGAGAGAAAAAAGCACAGTTTTTATACAATAAGAAGATTGAGTTCTTAGAAGAGCAAAAAAGAATGATGGGGCGATACGTTTATGAAATGCAATACATGAATTCTTTTGATACTGGACTTGAAGGAGTTTTTGATTTGTTAGATTTAGATAAATGTTTTACTGGATTTGTTCCTTTTGTTGAGGGTGACCAAGGACGTATGTATATTAATATAGTTGATTACGGAAAGTCTGTGCGCACAGGTGATAAATCTGTTCTTAGTACTTATGATGTTACGGACCTAGATATGGTACAATGTGTTGCAAGAAATAGTTACTCTTTAAATTATAAAGATGTTATACCAAAAATTGAAGAACGTGTATTAAGATTTCCTGGTAAGTTGTGTTGTGATATTGGTGGTGGAGAAAATCAATTAGAAACTTTAACAGATATGAGTTCTCTTCGGAGGATAGGTGTTCATCCAATAGGTATGATATTCAGTGGTAGTCTAAAGAAAGCATCTGTTCAGACATTTGAAGATAAGGGTATTATTAGAAAAACATTTAGTAAGAATGATGCTGTATTACGATTACAGTCTTATATACAAAAACATAATATTGAATATTGTAAAAATTGTAATCAAAAACAATACGAAAATTATATACAAATTACTACTAAATCTGGCTTGGTTTCATTTAGTCATCCACCAAATGGACATGACGATGAAATAGATACAGATTTAATGTTAATGGCATTAATTAGTGAAATGCAATCAAATATGGAGGATAAAGCATACAGTGCTGGTATCACTCCTGTTGGTACAGTATCACCAGGAGTAAATATTGGCGAAACAAGTATAATTGCTATGTAAGAAAATGGATAATGAAAATGAAGTGGTTAAAGCTTATTTTGGATACAATGCAACAGCTGTTAGTAAAGGAAGAACAACCGATAGTGGCCTTACACCTACAGAAGATACATCAAGATTAAAGGATAGGGAAGTTAATCTGGTTTTATCCCGGGACGATGATGGTTGTAAAGACGCATATGAAAATTGCGCAGATGTGTTTAATAATGTCGAAAGGAAAGTATCTTTACTAAATTCTGGTATCATAGTTAAGACTACAGATAAAGAAAAATACAAAGAGCAAGTAAAACTATTAGAGAGAAAACGAACAGAATTAAATTTAGAAACATTCCTTGATTTTTCTCTTACTAATAGAGAATTATATAGTTTGGGTGCAATAGCATTAAAGAAACAAAATAAGAAGTTATTATATCTGGTTGGTATTAGTACTAAAAATAGTGCTAGAACATCATATCAATTTATTCCCATATTAAATTCTGTAACTGGTAAATTAGGAGTTCGTAAATTAGACCCTAAAAATAAAAGAAAAGTAGTTACAGCAATTCAGAAAGCAGTACCTATAATTTATAACAATAAAGGTGATACATCAAATGGTACAGAAAAAATAACATATTATGATGAAGGAACTCTTATGTTAATAGGTTTAAACACTACAGAAATGTATGGAAAATCCATGTCTCCAGTAAGAAGAAGTCTTAGATATTCAGAAGGATTGATGAGATTAGAAAATACAACATTATTACTTTCTAGGAGACCAACCCAGTTAATATTTACAGCTGGTAATAAGGACCATAATCTTATGAATGCACAAATTCCATTAAAATATTTAGATAGTGCTGAAAGTAATGAACTTGCAGCAAGACAAGCTTTTAAAACCGCTAGACTTAATGCGCTAGCTACAGAGGCTAAAAAATTAACTGCTGGTAGTGTTTTAGCGCAGGTATTAGAATATGGTACAGAGATTAGTGCTATTGAAGTTCCTGAGGGTCTTCCATATGTGGATTATATGAAGTACTTTTCAGAGAAGATAAAAATGTCTATACTTGCTGTTGATGTTCCTACACAACGTATTGTTAGGTCTTCTGCTCAAGAAACAAATACTATTGCAGAACTTATTGAGAAAGCAGAATCAGAACAGAAGAAATTGAAGACAAGTATTAACAATAACATTACTTCTATTTTATTAGAAGAAGATGGTGGTAGAGCTACTATTGATGATGTATATTATGATTTTGCACCAATACAAAGAGAGTCAGCAACTTCTAAGGCTTCCTTTTGGGTTGATATTGCTAAAGCTATGGAAACATTTATGAGTATTGGATTAGAGGTTCCAGAAGACTTACGCGAATTAGTTGAAAATTCAAAAGCTAATATAGATTAAGATGTTAAAACTACGAGTGAAGGTAGAGGATGCTGTACTTCAACGTATTAGAATGTCCTTTGATAAATATGTAGATAGGGGAATAAAAGCTGCTGCAAAAAAAGGTGCAGAACTTGTAAGGCGAGGGATAGAAACTGGTAGATCGGAGTGGCCAGAATTGTCACAAGTTACTATTAATATTAAAGGACATGACCAGATATTATTTGACACTGGTGATATGTATAATAGTATTGACGTAGATAAAGAAGGAATAGGTAGATATACATACTTTACGGATGTTCCGTATGCGGATATACATGAACTTGGATTATTATTACATGCTACTCCAAGTGTTCCTCGTAGGGAATTCTTTATGCCTACAACACAAGGTAATGAACTTCAAGAGATAATCCAAGCCGCAAAGAATGAAATTATAAGTGGGGTACGGTAATGGGTAGAAAACCAGATTATGAAACGCTGTATAAAATTACATTATATCTATTACGTAAAAATGGTATAGATGTTACTGTATTTGATTCTTCGGAATTGCATTTAAAAACTGGGTGTAGTAAACCATCTTTGTATAACCATATGCATAGGATTGAACAGGATTTCTTTGATATTTAATATATTTTTACCCATAAAATATATTATTATATTTATAATATATTATATTATTCATATATTATCATATAGTTTATGGGTAGAACATTGGGGTTTTGATATTCTTATATAAAATTTGATTATTATTAAATAGATATATATCAAGATGCCGAATGTAATCAGTAATTTAACAGGAAAAGCAAAAAGTGTTATAATGAGTTCTATAAATTCTACTATATCTGCTGGTAATGCAAAGGAGGTTAGTACTATCCCGTGGGGTGAAGTAGATAAGACAAACTTACCTGCTTCATCATTTGCTTTTGTTCCTGACCCGGATAAGCGAAGCACGTGGAAACTACCCTATCGGACCAGCGATGGCAAAATGAACATAGGTGGAGTAATAGCGGCTTATGCTGCATTACAGGGGGCAAGGGGTGGGATTAAAGGAATTAATGAGGAAGCTAAAAATAAAATAGTGAAAGCTAGAGAATCATTAATAAGTGGTAAGTATATTACAAATAGTGCTGATAATGGATCTTTTTATAATATGGTAGGGCATCCATCAATTTTTGCAGATAATGATTCTGATGCATTAGAATTTACATACATAGCCCAAACAGAAGGAGTTCATACTGATGTTTCAGGAAAGACTATTTCTTATACTCCTGATTTGTTAATGCAATCTGTAGATAGTCATGTAGGGAAGAAATTATACCATGACCCAAAACATATCATGAAGCGTTCTGGTATGCCTAACAATAGACCAGATGTTGCAGATATTACTGATGCAGAAGTAAAAAGAATAAATCAGGATATGATTGAAAAGTTTAATTTAAACCCTAATCTTGTAGGTAAATATGCTCATGTCAATAAAGCTGTTGGACACGATCCAGCATTCAATGACATGATACGTGATGGTACTTTTCCATTTATATCTACAGAACTTGTATTCACTGCTTCACAGGATAATGAAGGTGTATATTATCCATATACTTTAAAGTATGAGGGTGGTGTTATACTAGAAAATGAAGGAGCTGATCCAGGAGCAGTAATACTGGAAATATTAAACACAAAATATGGAGGAATGAATATGTCCGACGGAAATGACAAGGGAGATGCAGGTACATCAGATGATGGTAAAACATCAGAAGATGCAAAGGCATTGAAGGAACAGAATGAGGCTCTACAGAAACAGTCTGATGAAGCTGTAAAAGCTACGGAGACTGCAACAGAAGAGGCGAAAGTTGTAAAAGAAGAGAATGACAAATTGTCCGCTGAGAATGCAAAGCTGAAAGAAGAAATTGAAAAGAATACAGCTTCAAATTCTGGTGAGGGTGATTCTGACGTAGACATTAATAAAGACGTTGCAAAGATGCGTGGTGAAATGGATGCATCTAATGCTAAGTTAGAAGAAGCATTTAAGACAATTGAAGTGCAAAATTCTACTATACAGAAAATGGTTAATGAGACTAGGAAAGAAGTACTAACTGGTATTGTTTCTAACTCTGAATATGTTGATAGCATATTAAACCAGAATCTGGATGAAGAAGCTTTTAATGCTAAATTAGAAGAAATCAAGTCTTTGAAAGAACTTGGTGCAAAAGAAGTAGAAGCTTCAAATGATACCGGAGTAAGTGGATCACTAAATGCTGAGAATGCAGAAAGTGCATTCAAAGAGAACTTTGGTATGTCTAAAGAAGACTACATGAAAAAAAACTTAGGAGTTGAGGTAAACTAAAATGACAGCAATATACGGAAATGACGCACCTGTAAATATGACAGCTACAGCAGCTGAATATTATCTTCAAGGTTCGCTAGTTATGGTAACAACAAATGCAGTTACTATAATTACAGCTGATGAAAGTATTACTGTAGGTGTAGTAGACCAGAAAACAGTTAATGCAGAACAAACAGCAAGAGCAGTTGTAGCTAGTGAGAAAATAGGTATATGGCCGCTTGGATGTGGTAGAATTGTGAATGTACGTAGCCAAGATGCACAAACCTATACGGTTGGAATGCTTGTAGTAAACTCTGATACAGTAGATGGTGCATGTGCAATAACAGTAGGTAGTACAGGAGATAATGTTATTGGTACATACATGGGCGATGGCGAAGTAACTACAGCAGATGGTGATTTGATACCAGTACTACTAAATGTAGCACCGGATACTGCAGACCATTCATAAATAGGTGAATAAAATGCCAGGAGAATATGGAAATACGGATGTACCACAGAAAGCGGTCCAAGCTGTAGATATAGTTTATCAAGCATCAACACTAAAAGGTGTTATAGGTGAAACTGTACCAACAGAACAGATAGACGAACTTATGTTTAAGTTCGACGTTACTAAAGGGGTGCCAGGAGAGTATGATGTACAAGTAGACGCAGATGTTGATTTGAAAAAGTTGAGTATAACCCAACTTTCAGCTAATCTAAAATGGAGCAGATATCCATTTATGATGACTGATGGTTCGAAGTTATATTCAAGAAATGGACCACAGAAAACATGGGACAATGCTATTAGATCAGCTACAGAGTATTTTGCGGCAGTAAAAGACTATCAATGTCTTAAAATACTGTCCGCTGGAGCGGCTAGTACCCATACAGCATTGGGTGGAAACTGGGATACAGCAACTGCTAGAATTGAAGATGATATTATACAAGCCATTACGTATATTGATGCAAATTCAAATATACAAAATGATGATGTAGTATCAGTTGTAATCCCAGTAGATGTATACAACCAACTAAGGAAACTAGACCTAATTGGAAATGTTCAGCAACAGTTAGCTGATTATTTACAAAAGTCGTTTGACCTTAGTATCAGACCATTTAGAGCATACAAGAATGCAGCTGGTACAGCGGTTCTTGATGCACTAGAAGACGATTGTGTTGTATATGTAAATGGTGATCTGACAGCAAAGCATGCACAGTATTCACAAGGTGCTGCAGCTGCAAATGATTTCCCGCTTACAGAAAGGTGGAGAGTTGAAGGTCGTGGTGAGGCGTACTACCAAAGGATGGCTTCAATAGGAAGAGTTACGTGGGATGGTGTTAATTCCACAAACACGAAGTCTAACCGGATTTATAAGATTTTGGACGTAACTTAGGTTACGTTCATTTATCTTATTTTATTATTAGGTGATAAATATGAAAGGAATGAGCGCGGGATACGATATAGAACAAGAGGATATTAAGAAGTTAAACAATGCTCTTACTACAGGGAAAGGTGTTCGAGATGTTAGTACAACTTCTGGTTTCAACGTAGGTAGTTTAACATCGCAAGAAGGTGGTATATTCGCTGGTGCATATCATCGTATCAGTGATTGTGAGACAACAACTACGTCGGCAACGAGTAGAGGAGTATGGTCAGCAAGTGGTGCTGGTATAGTTGTATCAGCAGCAGCAACTGCTAAGAGAGTAGGAACTAATTGTATAATTGCTACAGCAGCAGCAGGTACAGCAGCAGGAGATTATCTATTGTTTACTTGTACAACTGGATATGAACTGGACCTTGTTGATATGAACTATTTAGGTTTCTGGATGGAATGCGATGATGCTATTACATCATTTGATGCTGCTGGAGACTTAACAATAGAAATGTATCAAGGTAGCACAAAAGTGTATAGTTATGCAGTACCGGCATATGTGGCAGCAACACCATATGGAACAAATGAAGCTGCAGCAGATACACAATGGTATATTGAATGTCCATTAACTTCTTCGGAGCTTGAAACTGATGGGTCATATAGTGGTATAACTTCAATTAGGATTGTTAAAGCTGTAACTGCATTGACAAATACCAATATACTATCTATTGACCAATTGGAGATGTACGAAATAACATCTGGTGGATGTCCGTTCAAACAAGGTATTATAATGCCGTTTTTGGACAGTGGAAGTGGAGTAACCAAAGGTGATTACATAGAGCTTGCAAATGCAGTAACAATGACAGTAAAGACCGGATCAACAGACTCTGGATTACTCGTCTTTGGTAAGGCATGTGCTACTGTAGCGGCAGATGGTATTGTGCCAGTTTTGGTATATGGTCCAACTGTTGGTATTGCTGACTCTGGTACTGCGGCAACAGCTGGTGATATGTTAGTAGTTACCGATGTATCGGCACAACTTGTAGAGGATGGTACAGATCTTGGTACATGCATAGGTAGAGCTTTGGAAGACTTTACTACTGACCTTGATATGGCTATGTACTTCTTAGGCATGGTTGGTAAGAACGCTTAGGTGATAATGATGGCACGTAAGAAGAAAGTAGAGGTAGAAGTTGAGGAACCAGTTGAGCCTGTAGAGGAGGCTCAACCAGTTCCTGAACCTGAACCAGAACCAGAACCAATTCCTGAGCCAGAGCCAGTTGTAGAAGAAGTGGTAGAGGACAAGGTAGTTGATGTAGATCCTAATCTGATAATGATTAAGAAGTCACCATCATACAGACAATATAGGGGTAACCCATTAGAGTTGGAAGGTAATGAAGTAGTGGCTGTTGACCAAACAGATAGGAGAGTAAGAGACATGTTACGATGTGGTAATGCTCAGTTAGTATCTAATATAGTTAGAGGCAAACCACGAGTAATACCAAGAATAGATTAAGGAACCTTTCGGGTAGAGGGACTAAATCCCAATGATACCCTTCCTAAAGGAAGGGGAAGTGAATGGAGGTTAAAAAAAATGGGAACAAGTGTAGGAGATAAGCTAGAACTAAGCATAGTTAGAGACATCGCAAACGGATGTTATAATCCTGGAAGACAAACAACACAGGATTTAACTGGAGCGAATCACACAACAGTAGATACTTGTGAAGATAATGCAACAAATGTGTGGTCAATGAATACAACTGCTGGTACAGATAAGAGTGCATTACCTATTGCAGGAAAAGAAAGTAGGAATAGAGCAGAAGTATATTATCCAGACGGATTAAACTTTGAATCTGTAAGGGGGCGAAAAGATGTAATAGCTTTGAGTTTTGAAGTTAAAGACGACTATGCTTCATTAAAATTAGCAACAGCAGAGAACTGGACAACTAATACACAAGATGACTATCTAGTGTTTTGGTTATGGGCTGATAGAGCATTTTTAGCTACAGAATTTGATTTAGAACTTAGAGATAGTTCAAATGCTTTAATTACAAATGCTAGCTTTACAGTAGCTGCATATACACAAGCTAAAGTGTGGCAATTATATGTTATTGATACATCAACACCAACTTTAAGTGATGTACAATATATTAGGATACAACACGATATCGCTACACAAACAGAATTAAGAATTTGTGATTTTGTTAGAACAGATGCAGATTGTATAGATAACTCATATTATGTAGACTTACTTGTGTCCACGAATCTTGGTCATCAAGCAAGATATTTACAAATATTTTTAGATGAGATAGAAGCGGATAATACAGCACATGTACATATAAATAGTCTTACTAATGACCCACGACCGTTATATCCAAGCCTTATTTATGAATGTATGAATGAACCTATAAATGCATTCTTTATACATTCTATGACATCTGATACATCTGTAACGCTTGATACACATGTAACTGGTAGGTGGTCACCATGAGTGATAAATATACACAATCAGCAAATGCAGCAGCCCTACAGGAAAGAATAGATGCAATATCTACAGTAATGCAAATTGTAGATGCTGCAGGAATAGATGGTTTCGAAGAAGATGGAACAGGTGGAACACTTTATAGTATGTTTAATTCTACTGATGCTAATTTGAATGTATTTACTGGTGATGGTGGAGCAAACTATGATGACAATATATTTTCGTTCTTGAAAACTTTATCAACCTATATTGTAGACGGAGATGGAGACTTAGCTACAGGACAAGCATTACCCTCTGATACATCTTTGGTTGATATTATTGGAGATTTTACCGGACCACATGATGGTACAGACCAAGATGACAATATTAAAGCAAGTCTCGATTTAGCTAATACAGATTTAGATTCTATACTTGCAGATGTAGGAGATGCAAGTGGAGCTACATTAAGTAGCATATTTGGTATTTTAGGTAATCCGTCAGCTACATTATTATCACAACTAGAACATATATATGCATTAGCAGATGGTGGTACAAATGCGTATCCCGATTCAGTTGTTCAGGAATCTATATTTGCCTATATTATGTCAAAGTCAGCAGACCCAGTAGTAACATCATACGATAATACAACTGACTCATTAGAGGCAATAAGTGACAAATTAGCTACTGGAGTGGGAGCAACACAAATTATAGAAGTATCTGTTACAGGAGCTGCAAATGCAGGAGTTACTACAGTAGCTACTATAACAGGGCAACCATGTTTAATAAAATCTGTAGTAATACATGCTGATACAGCACAAACAGCAAACATGACGAGTTGTGCGGTTGAGGGTGGTGTTGGTCAAGTAGTAGAATTTATAAGTGCAGTAACTGCGGTACAAGCAAGTTTAGATGCTGCTGATAAACAAGTAAGTTGGACAGGAGGAGCGAGATTAGCAGCAACAAAACTTATAACAATAGACTTACTAGGTACAGAAGTTACACCAGTTGACCTTACAGTAACAATAGAGTATGAGGCATGTGTTGCTGGGGGTTACCTAGTATAGAATATAATCTACTAGTTGATTATATTATTACAATCACATTATTCCAAGTAGGGGATAAAAAATGGAAAAAAATATAAATACAAGAATAGTATTGGCTGCAATACTTATTTATTTTTTAATGCCCGTAGCTACATCATATAGTGTAACCGATTTATTTCCTATAGAAATAAAACATTACAATTATACAACTGGGGGTCCAATTACCGGTACATACGTTATGAATTTTAGTGTGTATGATGATGCTAGTAGAAGTAACTTACTTTGTAATGATAGTCAAAGTGTGGTTTTTGATATAAACGGATTAGCAAGCATATACATAAACTGTAGTGAAACATTTGACCAAGGCTCTTATTTTTGTATAGATGATACAGGAGATGGAGAAAGAACAAGTTGTGTACTTTTAGGGTCTGTACCATATGCAAAATATGCAAATCAATTAAGTACTGAGTCAGATGTTTATACTAATTTAACTGATGTTAGTGGAAGACTTGTATATCTTGAAACTAATGCAACTGAGCAGAGTGCCAGACTTGTAGCTATTGAGTTAGATGTTACTGACTTGTTCACTAATGCTAGTATTCAGGAAAATCATATTAGACTTATATATGATAACATAACATTCATTAATGATAATATGACTGATGTGAGTGCTAGACTTGTATTTTTAGAAACTAATGCTACACTTCAAGATGCGAGGATAGTAGCAATAGAACTTGACATAACAGATTTGTATACTAATGCTTCTATACAGGAAGCTCATATAAGAACTTTGTATGCTAATGATAGTAACCAGCAACTCCATATAACAAACCTCTGGATTAATGCTTCTCAGCAAGGTACCGACTTATTTAATCTTTGGGGTAATGCATCTGATCAACAGCTTCATATTACTAATCTATGGATAAATGCAACATATCAAGCATCGGAACTATTCACTTTGTTTACAAATGCATCAGACCAGCAAGAACACATAACAAATCTTTGGACAAATGCATCTGACCAACAAACGTGGCTTACAGCATTATGGACACAACGCCTAAATAAGACCTATACAGATACATTGTACCTATCAATAAATGGTGGTGTTATTAATAATAATCTAGTAATCAATGGTAACCTTACTGTATTGGGAGATGTTGTAAATTTAAGCGTGCAGAATTATATTGTTAATGCTTCAATATATCCTGAGATTACAGATATATTTGATGTAGGTTCAGCAACACTTAGATATCTTAATGGACACTTTGCAGGTGATGTCAATGCGTCACGCTTCTTCGGTGATGGTACTGGACTAACTGGAGTGATACATGTA
>Ga0207997_1000313_pt1 | contig 24723 bp, 41 predicted proteins | sample AntAceMetag02UKN_FD_184777 | JGI IMG/M metagenome (GOLD analysis project Ga0207997, IMG submission 184777) | Saline lake microbial communities from Ace Lake, Antarctica - Antarctic Ace Lake Metagenome 02UKN (SPAdes) (version 2) | ecosystem: Environmental > Aquatic > Non-marine Saline and... | reverse complement strand
AGATAGTATTGCGTTTAATAAGCAATAAGCGAAATAGAGAGGGATTTAAAAATGAATTGGTCAGAAGCTTTTGATGAATGGTATGATGAAATGTTTGGAAATGCACAAGGAGAAGATAGTCCATATGGTTATGAAGATGTATCGTCTGCGTTTCACGCAGGATGGATGAAAAAGAAATCCCTCTCAAAAACTTCGCCTATTGCGACGTTTTACGATTACAGGAAATCAAAGATTTCCTTCCATCCAAATTCACACCGAGAAAAGATTTATCAGGAAGTCCCCCTTAAAAAACGAAAGACGAAACAAAAACAAAACCAAAGGTGAAAAATATATGGCAATATTAAACTATACTACAAAAATACCAATTGAGACAACAATAGCAGAAATAGAGAAAATGTTAGCGAGTAGTGGTGCTTCTAAAATATTGAAAGATTATGATGGTAGTGGGAATGTTAAATCAATATCATTTACATTAATTACAGAAAAAGGAGAATTACCTTTTAAATTACCGATGAATAAAGAGCCAGTTTTACAAGTATTAAAGAATCAATCTGGAGAATATAGAAAGCAGAAAAGCAGAACTGGTGGTTATGGAAAACAAGTTAGAGTTATTCCTGATAATATGGTGAATCAAGAACAGGCAGATAGGGTTGGTTGGAGAATAATAAAAGATTGGTTAGAAGCACAATTAGCTTTATTTTTTTTACAAATGGTTAAAATTGAAGAGATATTTTTACCTTATATGTATAATTCAAAAACAGATAAAACTATGTTTGAAATGTTAGAAGAAAAAGGATTTAATAAATTAATAGAAGATAAAGAGGTTGATTGAAATGAAGAAGAAATCAAAGATTGATTATGAAGCTATGGCATTATTTCATATGGCAAAGAAACATTATAAGAAATGTAATGATTTTGTAAAGGCACTTTATGAACATTATAAAGTTAATGAAGATGATGAAGGTGAAATAGATTTATGGTGTCCAACGATAGAACAAGAATCTTTTTCAAAAATGAATAAAGATAGAATTAGATGGACTAAAATTTTACAAAGACTTTGAAAAAACTGCGGTTGGGGGGCTAAATGAAAAACCAAATTAGTCTCCTAAAAACTCTCGATGGCTTACGCCTTCGAGCCTATCGGTCGTAAAACGCTAACATTAAGCTCAATCGTTCTTCGGAACGACTAAAAAGTTTCCCACACGCAACAAAAACAATAAGGAGAAAGAAGATGGAAGAAATGACTAAGGATTTTTTAAAAGAAGCAAATAAAAAAGGGGCAGTCTCTAAAGAAGATTTAAAATTATTAGAGGATTTTATGGATAGTAAACCATTAAAATGATTAAAGCAATTAATATTGAAACTGAAGAACAATTTAATTGGATGATTAGAGAAATGGAAGGATTAAACCAACAAAACGACGATGGGAAACTTTTTTCCAAAAGGAGAGCCTAATGCTTTTTTTCACGGTTCGCTTTTGTAGCTCTCCTACATCATCAATATCAATTAAAAGTTTAATTAGTTAATGACGTCGTGAAAAAACGGACATTAAGCTCAATCGCCTAAGGGCGACTAAAAAGTTTCCCACCTAACGAAAGACGAGGTAAAACAAAATGAAAAGAATATGTATTGGAAAAGAAATAAAGAAAGATTTTGATGATATTAAAATAGGGGATTTAATATTATATAGTACTTATGGTTTAGAGAAATTTGATAAATTTTTAGTTTATCCTGTAGTTAGTATTGGTTCAACATTTTTACATAATCATAAATATATATTAATTAAAGAAAAAGATAAATGGCTTGTTAGATATTACAAATCAGATAAACCTCATTTTAAAGTTTTAGAATTAATATTAAAGAAATAACAACCAACAAAACGACGGTGGGAAACTTTTTTCCAAAAGGAGAGCCTAATGCACGTTAATAAGAAACCCCTTCGGGACATCATTAATATTAATAATTAAAAGTTTTAGTTAATGACGTTTATTAACGTCAGACATTAAATTCAATAAAGTTCCCCACGACGGAACAAAAAAACAAATGAGGTAAAAAATGAAAATAATAAATAAATTAACTGATTTAAATAAAGATTGGAAACAATATAAGAAGAAGCCTGTTGTTGTTAAAGCAACAGAATTAATAGAAGATAAAGTAATTATAAAAACAAGAGAAGGGGAATTATATGAGCTGTCAAGTTAAAGTCAGGTCTGCAAGAGGAAAGCGTACGAAAAGTTTATATAGAAGTAAATATATCAAACCTAATAAGATGACTTTAATAATAGGGGCTAGGTTTAGAGACGGGGTTATTTTAGTTGCAGATAGAAAAATATCTGGTAGGGAAGAAAAATATGGATATAAGTTTATTACTCCAATAGGAAATAGACTTGCTTTTGGATGTGCAGGATATTTAAATAAGATACAAGAATTTGATAGAAAAGTGAAAGATACAACAAACCAAAGGTTTAAAGAATTAAGATTAAAAAATATAGCTGCATATCATCAATTAGGGTTACAATATAATGAAAGAATAGAAGATGAAGAAGAACCTGAAAAATTAAAGATTGATGAAACAGTTACAAAAACAAAAAATGAAAGTAAAGAAATAGTTACTGATAATAATTCAGAAATATATGTTTATTCTACTGAAAACTTTATTGATGATTGTAGGGATATAATCAGTTTAGTATGTACTGGTAAAGATAATATTATAAGAAATGAAGTTGAATTATTACTTATTCTTTTTTCAGATTTGCCAAAAATATATCATCTTGATTCTGAAGGAGAAGCAGAAGAAATTGTTGATTTTCAAGCTATTGGTAGTGGTTCACCATTAGTAAATTATATTCTAAAAAAGCATTGGCGTCCAGATATGGATGTAAAACAGATAATAAAATTATGTTTTTTTTGTATATATTATATACAAAATCTAGGAATTGATAACACGGTTGGAATAGAAGAAAATGGTTATCCAGACCATTTAGTTATTGTAAACGAAGAGGGAAATAAATATTGGAGTATTAAAGATAATAAAGAAGAAGTAGATAAATTTATTATAGATATAAAAAAAGATATATCTAATCTTAAAGATACTATGGATAATCTTAATTTTTAATTGATTCTTTAATCAACCCTAACCACCTATTCTGCCCTAAATCTTTCTTAATACCTGCCAACTCACAAGGTACTACTCCTGTTGTTGTATGTGCTTCTATAAAGTTATGTTGTAAAACAATTCCAGCCATTAAGATCGGCGCAGACCAAAGAGCTTTTAATCCTCTAAAATCATCAACTCTATCTTTAATTTTCATAAAGACAGTTTCAATCCTTACATTATGTTTCTTTGTCTTTGAAACATTATTTATTTTATGTTGTACTATTAATTTATCGTGCCAATTCCCTCTTGCTATTTTGTTTGAATAAAATAATGTTCTCATAGCTTTTGGATAAAATGCTGCTGCGTCTGTTTGAATAAACTTTGGTAGTTTCTTATTTTGTGTTGTTTTCTTCAAAAAAGTAACTGCTTCTTCTACGCTATGGTGTGTTGAATAATGAACGCCATTAATATATCTTGTACCCCAATCAATATTAGCCCAAAAAATATCTTTCTTTCCTTTTCTGTCAATCTCTGTTTCATCTGCATAATACATACCACTTAATTCTAAGTTTGGTTGTAAGGTATCAACATATTTTTGAACCTTTAAAACATATTTCCTACACCAATTAAGTATTGTTTCATGACTGGCATTATGTTCCCAATGCCTTCTAAAATGGTTTCTAACCTTTCTGCTTGATAGATTAGAGAAGTAAAGGTCTATTGCTGCGGTTATCTTTTTCTCACTGTTTCTCATACGATAAAACCCAAAATCAACAGTAAAATACCTTTTACAATCCTGACAATAATATTTTTGGATTCTTCCTCTATTTTGTGTTTTTCTAAATCCTTCTTTACGGAAATTTTTAGACCTGCAATATTTACATACCACCGCAATCTTTTTATTATCTTCTCCATTGTTAACCTCTTGGGGTTGAATTTGTTCACTCATTTTCGACCTCTGCTCCTTCGGTGTCTCAAGCACCGTCGGGGCTTATTATTCTTATTTTAGTTAAGTGTACACTTAGTTAATACGTACTAGTATATAAAGGTTTCGGTGTTTAAACTAAGTGTACATCAGAATAAACATAGTACGTACGTAATATATTATAAATAATAAAATCTTACGTACGAATAGAAAGTTTTAAATAGTTGTACATATTATTAATATAAATATGGCAATTACAAAAGAAGAATTACAAGAATTAATGAAAGAACCTAATGCAGATATTGAGAAGATAACTACTTTAAGTGATGACGGAAGAAATCTTTTAACAAGAGTTCCTAAAGATATAGTAGATGATTTAAAACTTAATAAAGGAGATAAAGTGAGGTGGCTTGTTAAATCAGATACAAAAGAAATTAAATTGGAAGTTATTAAAAATGATAAGGAAAAAAAGAATAATTGATAGTACAGATAGAGGAATATTAAGAGTTTTACATAGTTCAAATAATCGGGGTATTAGCGGTTCTTTTATAGCAAAAAAAGTAAACCTAACACCGCCAGCTATAAAACCAAGATTAGTTAATTTACAACTAAAAGGAATAATTAAACCTTTAAGTACTGGTGGGTTAAGGTCTTTTGATAGAATTTTTACTAAAAAATTGGTTAAGATACAAGCACCAAGTAAAATTCTTTGGGGTTTGGATATAGAAACTAAAAAAAGTAGGAAAACTAAGAGATTGTTTTAATTTTTTTAAATTAACTGACGTTAAGTTGACAGCTCAGAATTATACGGATATAAAGGAGATTTTATTATTCAAGGAATAGAAGGAGAAATATATCCTTGTGGAAGAGAAATATTTTTTAAAACATATGAAAATATTTAAATTATGAAACTATGAGGTTAAAAATGTTATTATTAAAAGATGAAAATGGAGATTTGCATTTAAAAGCAAACTATTCACTAAATTATCCTTTTAAAATGGAAGGACTTGAAATTATAAAGGTTTTAGAAGTTCCAAAGAGAATGAAATGTTGTAGAAGTTCAAGAGTAATTGATACAATACATTCTCAAGAAAATAAGATTGAGTTTTTAGAAAAAGAGATTGATGAAAGGAAACAAGTTATCAAGTTTCTTAAATCACTAAACACCAAGACGAAAGACGGGGGGACTTGACTTCAATACTTCGTATTGATTTTTCGGAACTCCGTAATCGAAAAAGAATCTAATGCGTGTTAAACGCAATAACCGAGTTCGAGGGAAAGTCTCACTCAGGTGACTGACGCTTAACACTAACAATAAGCGAAATAAGGGATTGATTATTAAATAAATAAACAACAAAATGTTACACCCTGACTTCGCCTATTGCAGATAATACGATTCCGCCTTAAAAGGCTACATCACTTTAGTTTAAAAGTATAGCATCACCGAAAAGTTTATATAGTAGCTCATTAATTAAATGTTTAACATTAAGGCAAGAAAATGATAAATGAAGATATAATAATCAAGCAAGATAAGAACGGCAGAAATTACACAGTACGCAAAGACCGAAGAAGATATTTCTATCCGAACGAATGGATCGCTTTTATGAAAGCAGTACATAAGAATAATAAACCATTATTTGATTTCTTGATTAACACTGGCGCTAGGATTGATGAAGCGTTACATATAAGACCGATGGACTTTGATTTTGAACGTGGCAATGTTAGATTATGGAAAACTAAGACTAAAGCTAAGAAAGGCGAAACGCACGGTAAACCTCGCACCATGTCTTTAAGTACTGCATATCTTGGCAGGATTAAGAGAGTATGTAACAATTTACCGCAAGACCAGTATATTTTTACAGGTTCAAAACAATCTAATAACCAGCTATTAAAACGTAGGGTAAAAGCTGCAGGAATCAAGGATGATTATAACTTCTCATTACATAACATAAGAAAAACGCATGGAATGTGGTTAAAAAGCATTAATGTACCTGCAGAAGAGATATGTTTACGGTTAGGGCATGATTATAATACTTACCTGGCGCATTATGGCAGTTCAGAAGTGTTTACTATTACCGATGTTAGGGAGATTGAGAAATTAATGGATGATTTATATGCTAGGAAGCGGAGGTTTTGAGTATGGATAAATACCAAGCAGTTACTGCGATTGGAATTATGCAAGTTACTTTTATGACTATAATCCTAATATCTGCAGGTATATTTAGAAATTGGTATTTATTATTTTTATTATTATTATGTGGAACAAAAAAATCAGAAAGAAGAGTATTAGGATTAAAAGAAGAAGATTAATCGGAGATTTTGAATTAAAAACAAACGGAGGAAAAGTAAAATGAAAAAAAAATTAAGTGTAATGCTTATCGCTTTGTTAGCAATAAGTATAGTTAGTGCGGTGTTAGTTACTTATTTAAGTAATACTGTAAGTGAAAGTATAACGGTAGAAAGTCCAATACTGTTAGAAGAGACAGAATTTGATTTGGAAAATCAAATAGGGACTGCAGGAGAAGACGGATTTATGCTGGTTAAGATAGAGAACTTAGCAGATAGTGATATAACTGGTGACTTTGAGATAGCAATAAGTCCAGACGCTGCAGGTATATCAATAGCAGTAGGAGAAGATATTAACTATTGTTTTAAAGGCCAAGGAGATATGACCGGAGTAACAGATTGTGAAACAGATTACTTAGTATGGATGGCAAACAACATAGACTGGAATGATTGGTATGCAGATGCAGATTATTTAGATGCAACATATCCTAGTCCATTGGTAATTAACCATGGCGGAGATAGCTTTGTAAATCTTGGTTATACAGGCAACACGTTGGTACTCCCAGGTTTAACAATACCTGCAAATGAGATTGTATATGGTGTAATCTATGTTTCAACAGATATTGCATTAACCCCAACAACATATACTTTTGCTATGACCTTTGTGCCATAAAATGAAACCAACAATTTTATTTTTTTCTTTTTTATTATTCTTACCTTTAGCTTTTGCTTCATATGGTGGTGAAACATGGATTTATCATTTTGATAAATGTAATGAATTACGGATAAATGTTACAGCAGCTGACATTATTGATATTGGCGAATATACAATCTTAAATAATTGCACAGAGAACAAAACGAATCATTATTTTTGTGATTGTTATAATGATTATTATTTAAACATAACATTTAATGACGCAACAATCAATAATTATACATTTATGTTTAATTATGATTATACATTATTCGTTAAAAATCCAGGTACTCAAGGCGGTTCAAGTGGTTCAAGAAGTTCCAGAACAACCAAATGTATACCAATTTGGAAATGTTCTGATTGGAGCGATTGTATCAATGGATTCAAGAACAGAAACTGCACTTCAAAGAATAATTGTTATTTTTTAAGACCAGAATTAAGCGAAACTTGTTTTAAATTTATTCAATCTAATGTTTCATTAATAAACGGTTCTGAAAAAACGTTTGATGATATTAAGGAAGATAAGAAGATAGTTATTGCTGTTGATAAAAATGTTATTGAATCCGGTAATACAGATAATAATATAACTAAGGGTTCAAATAAAACGAAAATATTTTTATCAGTAATTTTATTAGTAGGCATAGGAGTTTGCGTTTTTATGTATATGAAAAAGAGGCCGTGAGGATGAAGATAATAACTTTTATTTCAACTTTTGAAATGTATGATAAGGAAGAATTAGGTATTAAACCTAATACTATCAGAATACTTGGAAATGTTAAAGCAAAAAAACTTTTAGAAGCTACTCATGTTCAAATTAGAAGGGCATATACTAAGAAAGCCTTTATTAGAAGAATAACAGATAAAACTTTTTGGAATGGAGAATGGATTATTAGTTGGAATCCAAATAAAATACTACTTAACTTTAAACATGAAAAAGGACTTACAAAGGGTAAGTTTTGGTAAATACTACACATTATGAATAAAGGTAAACAATGACGGAAGCAGAAGGATTATGGTATGGGTATGGATTATTAAGTGGATTTATTATATCAATAATAATATATTTCATTTACAGAAGGCATAACAATGTATGACGATCAAGATACATTAAATTTTGAAGAAGAATGTAGGAAACATGAGTTCAGAAGAAGTATTAGAAGTAATGAAAGGAAACGGTTGGATGACGAGCAGGCAGATAGCACAAAAGATTAACATTGGCAGACGCAGTTTAAGACGTGCGTTATGTTGCATGGCCTGGCATAATGAAATCCAACGTAAGAAAGATGAAACTAAACGCCATGCATATTTATATAAATACGGAGGATGTAAAACATGAAAAGGATAATACTTGTCTTGTATACTGGGTTAATGAGATTAATTACATTTAATATTAAGTTATGGCATAAACCAGTAGAACTGGGATGGAGGAGGTAAAACATGAAATTAGGTAAATTTGAGTTTGATAAAGGAGATGTAAGCGTTATTTTAATGATTTTCTTCGCAATGTTCGCGATGTTTATGTTAGGGTATCGGTACGCTTACGGGCAAGCAATAGAATATGCAAATGAAGAGATAGATAGTATCATTTCTGAGTATGAAACGCAAAACATGGTAGTTAATCTAGGTAAAACTTACTCAGATAATATAATTGATAATTATGAATTAATTGAGGCCACACCATGAAACAACCGACAATAATAAACTTGTTACATATCATCCGGAAAGAATATGCAGAAGAAGAACGATTTCATTATTATACGTTCTGTGCATATATCTTAATTTTATTATTAGATTTTATCATCATCATGTACACACAGATGCTGACTTTGAACGGGTATGCATGGGCAGGGATAATAATCTTATTCAGTTTAATTTCTGTTGAAGCTATGCAATGTACTCGGTACAAAACCAAGAAAGAAAGTGTTGATATTTTTTATCTCAGCGGTGAATTAAAATGAATAAACTATTGAAAATAATTGGAGAAGGTTTTAAATTTATTGCTTTTTTTATAATAATTATTTTTTCTATTGAATTAATTAAATTTGTTTTTATTAGTTGTATTTTAATATGGGCTTATTTAATGAGTATATATCCACAACATATTGAAATAATATCTTTAGTTATAAAAATGAATAGTTATTATTTTATTGTATTAGTTATGTCAGCGATGTTATATTTTATTTTAAGCTTTTTAAAAAAGGGTGTAAAACAATGACATTAAAAGATAGATTCGCTGGGTCAAGGGATTGGATCATGAACACACCGGAATCATTAACCATCTTATTATTGATGGGTACTGGCATGGGTAGTTTATTTTTTGGGATTTTAGCGTTAGCTTCCGGGTTAGCGCATAACTGGTTTTTCACAGCATTATTCATTTTCTTCGGTTACACTACTGTAACCAAATTTAAGAAATTAATTTTTGCAGTTAAAGCTACAGACTTAAAACACGCACTTGGCGGGTTTACTGCCAACGAATTTGTATGGCACAAAAATAAATATGGACGGAGGATTAATGAAGATGGGAATAATGGATGTGAGAGCGATGAAAGCCGTGACCAACAAGATGACGAAGGAAACGGAAAGATTGGAAAAGAAGTTCGAGATATTTATTTCGAACCAAAATGACCTTGCTCGTATGCTTGGAACAGATTATGAACTATTAAAGGTCATAGCTAAGAAGTTAGAGATAGACGAATTACCTACACCGCTAATTAAGATGGAGCTAGAATAAAAATGACAAAAAACTTTAAATTGAATGAAGAAGAAATGACTTTGGCAGTGAACGCATTAGCCAGTAGCGAGGAATATTTATTATACCGTAAATTACAGGTTGGCGCTAAAATTGCAGAAATCATACAAGGCTACCAGGACGTAATAGATAACGTTGATAAGAAGCAAGGCAAGACAACAGAACCTGCAGCACCTGCAGCACCAGGAGAAGAAGGAACAGAACAACCACAACCAGACAAAGAAAATGACGAAGAAGATAACGGATTACCAAAGAAAAAGTAATAGGCAAGGATATACACGGTATGTCATCATTCTGCTGCTGTTGATAACGGCAGCGTTTGATTTCATCACGTTCGCTAATAAGCCACAGTATAGAATCTTTGACATGAGTTTATTAACTGTATTGTTCAAAAGTATTTATACAATCTTTTTAATCAAGTTCGCTGTAGTATTTTTATTATGTTGGTTATTATATACACACAGAAAAATTAATGATTACTTTATTTTCTTATATATTATGATGTCTGTGTATTTAATCTTGTTCCAGCTGGTTGGCGGGATAAGTAACATGATGCTTCAAGCGTCAGAACCATCGTTAGAATCTGCTCCGAGTATTGAACAAAGAACAGAGATTGGTATTAGTTTCGCTATGGTCTGGGCGTATTATCCGATATGTTTCGCTATGTTATGTTTCTGGCTGTTTCGGTGGGGCTGGGGGACGAATGAATAAAGAAATTATTTGTACTGATTTAATAATACAAGAAAATATAAAAGATGAATTTATATTATTTGATTATGAAATTGATGGCGAGCATATAATATCAAATAACATCAAACCAAAAGATAAATTTATAATGCAAAAACAACAATTCAAATTAAAAAAAAATAATTTATCTTTAATAAAAAACCAAGTGATTAATAAAGGTATAAAAAAGTGTAATAATAAAAACTATCGATTCCCTCAATATGAAAATATCATAAAAGAATATAAAGGGGTTATTTCAAAAATATATCAACTTATTGAACTGAAAACAATCCCTGTTAAATTTATTCCAAAAAAAATTATTATAGAAAAATATAATATTTTTTATGTAAATTATTATTCATATGCAAAAGGTTTTTTTTCATATAAACAAAAGTTTTTTTATAATGAAAAAGAAAGAAAAAGATTTATTACTTTAAAAAAGCAATCAATAAAAGGAAATAAGAATTATGATATAGATAATTATGATATATCATTTTTTGAATCAGAAGTTAAAATATATGGTTTTATATTTAAAGAATCGATAATAAGTTTAATGATTCAAAGGCATCTTGATAAAGATATAATTAATTTTTTTAAAGAATTAATCGAACATGACAAAGGTATTTCTTTTGAAGAATATATAAATAAACAAACTAACGAATTAATTAATGAAGATTTAGAATTATGGCTTAAAGGAATTAAACAATGAACAATCTAACAAAACAATTTCAAGACGTTATATTTTCGTCTTATATTTATGGTTGTGTTATTATGACAATATTAACATTAACAGTATTATATTTACAGGTGATAAAATGACGCACAGAACAACCCCTTGCGATGTCTGCGGTGGAGTATTAATCCAGACATCGTTAAGTAGTTATGTTGATATGCAAGGCTATAAAGAAATCTATGAAGAACGTTGTTTTCATTGTGAGAATTTATTGTATGGTTGGTCTAAGAGAATCTAAGTGAGGATAGAATGAAAGGCATTAAACGTTTCTTATTAATGTTTCTTGTTCAAGACATTACCAGATTAATAATTCAAGTCAGCACCAGCTACGGAGGATGAAAGATGAATATATATATTTTTTTGTTATTATTACCCTTTTCAATAGTAGGTGCAATAATAATTTTTTGGTTATTATTTATATTAATAATGAAGGCACTTGTAGAATGAAAGAAACATCACAACAAATTATAACCAAAGGATTAATGATTAAATATATGGACTGGTATAATCTTAATTGCGAAGAAGCAATGAGTTTTATATTATCTAATCCATTCTATTTTGTGTATGCCTATGTTGCTATAGTGAGTACAGCAAATTTAATAATAGATATAGTAAATGATAAATTATAAGATTAACACCAGCTAGAATTATAATAATCGCACAGTTCATTCTTAGCTTTAAGATAATCAGCTTTAGTTTTATTTAAATCCACTTGGCAGTCTGAATAGTTCCAGAATTTATTTTGATTCCATTGTAGGATTTTAATGTCTCTTAATAAAGAATTGACATATATTCTACTATAGCCACCGGTCTGGCACGGTTCATGGATGCATGGATCACAGACAGTTTGATTAACTTGAACCTTCATTGCGCATGGAACTGTATTGTTTATTATTTCTGTATGGTTCAAGTATATATATGTAGTGTTCTGGCAAGCCCAGTCTGGATTGATTACTATTGGTTGGCTGCATCCTGCTATTAATAATAGGACAATTAATCCTAATATGTGATAAGTTTGTGTCATTTTAATCGTTTTTTTGGCTAGTTTATGTCATTTTATCTTAGATTCTGACATGGCAAGTTAAATTGTGGCGAAATGGTGTAATGGTGTTAAAAGTGATTATGGTGATTTAGGCTCAAATCCATACACCCCCCCATATATACCTAAATCCATAACATAAATACCCTTTGAAGAATCATTTTTTAACTTTTCTTGAATTTTTATACCTTTATTTCGTAAACGACTAATTATATTACTTATATTTGATTGATTACAACTTAACTTTTCTTTCATTTCTTCCATTGTCATATTTTTTTGAATACATTTAATAATTTGTTCTTGCGGTAAAGATAAGTGCGGGAGTGCCTTTCTTTTCTTATCTTCTTCATCTGCTTCAATCTTTTTACCGATTTCTTCGTAAAGGTCAGTCGTAAATTCTTTCTTTAACTTTTCATAGATTTTAATTTTATTTTCTGGCGGTTTTGGTAATAATATTTCATCACAGAAGTTCTGACCGTTAGGATGATGAACAATTAATCTTTTACTATAGAATTTTGCTTGTTCATCGTTCCATTCCATTGTTAGCGGTTTTATTATGGTTTTATTATCAGAACTCCATCCTTTTGCTACAAACTTACAATTCATTAAAGTTCGTACTCCTTTACTGACGAAAGATTGAAACGGTACACTCATACCGAAGATATAATTTCTATGCCGTGATGTTTGGAAGAAAGCGTTAAGGCCACGATTAACTTGATCTTGCCATTTAAGATTATTAGCGTCAATCCCTGATTCATCATACATAATAGGTTTACCTTTCTTAATCTTATCTTCACGGAATAAATTAAGTAATTCTTTAGCATGAAAGAAACAATCCTCTTCAACTGAGAAGTCGGGGTTGATTAAATCAAAATATGAAAGTAACGCCCAGCTTTTACCAGAACCTGGTGCGCCAACACAAATAAGATTGATACAATTATTCTTTCTTAGTGTTTGTTGTTTGGCATAGCTTACCCAAGGGTTCTGTTGTTCTTTATAATATACTAATGGGAAGACTACCATTGTTAATAAGTATTTCCACCCATTGTTAAATATTTTTTCCTTGAAAGCAGTTTACTTAAATCTGTGAATAGTTCACGGTATAGGTTCAGTTTCGTTATCTTATATGTTTCAAGGATTGGTTTCTCCTTATCTTCATAATACCCTTCACCTAATACTTCTGTATCATCCAACTTAGTTTTATCTAAGAAAGCAGCTTTAAGTTCAGCATTATCTGTTTTAAATTTAGTAAATGCTTCCGTCATATCTGTGTCATATATAGGAATTAATAATTGTGCTAAACAATAGATAGCGTTACTTAACGCTTCCCTTGAATCACCGATATAGATTTCTTTAGTACTACCTTCTTTTGTATCAGTTATTGTGAAGTAACCACCGCGTAATTCTACACTAGATAATAATGTTATGCGTGATAAATGGATCATAACGATTTCTTTAAAGCTACCACCTTTAACGTCAATATTAACTTCTGTTTCTTGTTCATGATATTCTGCCATTGTTATTTTTCTCCGCCGTTAATTCGGTCTTCTTCGTTTTTCTGATTCTTGTACATCAAAATTATTTCTTCTTATGCATCCACGTAATGCATATTCAATCTTATCCATTAATTCCCATTTCTTTATATATAATAATGAATTTCCTGACGTATATTCAATTTGATATTTACCACCCCATAACTTTTTAAAAGAAAAATCCCATGAAATACATTTTAATTTTTTAACATCTGTATGTATTATCTGTTCGTTATCTTCTGTTATGTATGGATGCATCTCACCATATAAAATGATAAGTCGTTTCTCAAAATCGAAAGATACATTAATATCAGAATTTTCAATAGCCCTATAACGACATAACATTGAAAGATGTCCTTGTACCCGATTAATGAAATCATTCCCAGGACTTCCAACTATCTGCCTATTACTTTTTCCTCTAGAATCTTCATTCACTTTAAACCTTGCCTTGAACATATCCATTATAAGAAGAATATATAAACCTTTTTATTTTTGGCTGGAGGGAGAAGTCTTATTAATAAAAAGGTTTATATAATCTGATAGCAATGAGTATTTTTAAATGTTATTAATAAGCAATCTATATTCTTGTAAGAGGTTTCTTTAAATGGGTGATGATGAATTTGTTCAACCGAGTGGGAAGGTAACTGATACAGGTGAACCAATCTATGAAGCAAAGCCAACAGCAACAACAGTACAACAACAAGTATCAGAAGGAAGAGTACAAACGTTCGGTAGCGGTGGCGGTAAAATATCTGATACTCAGCGAGTAGCTGTAACTTCTGGTGGTGAAACTAAATGGGTAACACCTGAGAAAGCAAAGTTTCAATCAGCTAAAGGTACATTAAAATTTAAAGAAGCAGAGAAGAAGATTAAAGCTAAAGAAGAATTGAGAGAAACCATAAAACAAAGAATAACTAAACAACAAAAACCTTCTATATTAAAAGAAAGAGAAGAACCTATCTTTTTTAAACAAGCACCACCGACAAGGAAAGAAATTATATTAAAACCAATAAAAACAAAACGAACAGATACTAAGATTATTACTTCTGATTTATCTACTGATACGGGGTTTGTTAGTAAACCGTTGTTTCCTGCAATCTTAGCAGTTGAAGAAGGAATTAAAGAAAAGAAAAGAAAACGATTAATTATGGATAGACCTGATTTATTTCCTGAGTTGTTTGGATTAGTAAGAGAAAAAACCGTTTCAAGACCAGCATCAAAGATAACAATCGAACAGAAAGAATTTGGACCTATACAAAAATTAAAAAGTACGGTTGTGGGTAAACCAGAAAAAGTTTTTATGTTTACTGATACTGGATTATTAACCGTACCGCAAGTTAAACACCCAAGTAAAAAGGAACAAGCAAGACAAGACTTTGAAGAAAAGGTAACTGGTTCTAGGATTGGTAAAGCCTTTATAAAAGGTACAGGTGAATCATCAGTCAGAGTAACAGAACTTATAGCTAGACCAGGAGTTGAATCTTTAACTACTCCATTACCACAAAAAGCACAATTTAATATAAGGGATATAGTTCCGCCGCAAGAAATTGTTAGGCGGTCTGGTGAAGAATTTGCAACAAAATTATCATTGGAAACTGCAACAAGGTTAGGGACACCAAAAGGATTAGCAGATACATCATTAACGATAGCTGCGTTTACTGCAACTGGTGGAGTAGCAAGTTTTATTTCTAAAGGAACAAAATTTGCTGAACCGGTTGCAACTGTTATAAAAGCAAGCCCGAAGATATTATTGACCGGTTTGGCAGGTATTCGTGCAATCTCTGGTGGGTTTAAAGTAGCTGCAGGTGAAGAACCTTTAGTTGCTTTATCAAGTCAAGCTGGTACTTTTGGTGGAGAATTAATTGCTTTCAGTACTGTAGGTAAAGGATTAAAGTTAGGTGTAAGAGGAATTAAATTATCAATACCAAGAACATTTCAATCAGTAAAATTAGTTTCTGCAAGAGAACGAGTAATCATTGGAAAGAAAGGACAAATATTAGACCGTGCTTTTGAAACAGAAACAACATTAAGTAAACCGTTCAAATCATATAGAACACCAAAGACAAAACCGGTACGTGTTGAATTTACAAAAGTAGCAGAAGTAAGAGGTCCAGGTAAAACACCAAATATTGTTAATATAATCCAACGAGGTGTTGCTAAAGTTTCTTTCCCAGCTGGGTTAGTATCTCAAGGAAAAGAATTACCGGTAGTTACAGTCACAAAAACAATAAGTAAAGGAATAGAAGGACCGATTCTTACAGGTATTGAACCATCATTCGGTCAAGCTAAGTTTCCAGTTACTGCATCATATCGTGAAATTATTCCCGTTAAAGGATTCAAACGATTACAAATAAGACCTAGTGAATTGGTTGAAGTAATTACTAAACAAATTCCATTAACTACAAAACAAACAGCTGCGGTGGCAGTTGGAAGAGGGAAATTAGGAGATGTATTTTTTGTAGATCAGAAAGGATTTCAGGGTAAATTATTAAAAGGAGAACAGATAGCCGGTCAAGCGGCTTGGGCAGAAACAGGACCACCAGATATATTTTTAGAAAAAAGATTACCTAAAACAAAAGTTAGTTCAATAATAAGACAATTAAAGCAAGGAATAAAAATAAAAGATATAGATACTGGGCTTACAATAGAGAATGTATTAAAACATGAACTTATTCATGTTGGCGATAAAACATTATCAGAAGCAACAGTCAGAAGTTTAGAAAGCGTACCTGCTAAAAAATTATTTTCTGTTGGTGTATTAAAAACTAAACGTTTTCCGTTCGTTAGCGCAAAAGAAGTCAATGTTCCGACATCACAACGATTAGGACCGCCAATCAAACAAACAATCGTTAGCGGAAAACCAGTTAGAGGGAAAGCACAAGGGTTTATTGAAACAAAGTTTAATTTAATTACACCAAAGAAACGTGTACCAAAGATACCTAAAGGTACTCCGAAAGAAGGAAAAGTTTTAGATTTAGATAGAGCATTATCAATATATAAACAACAGATAAAACCGCCAGAACCGAAAGCATTATCAGGGTATTTAGTTTCAAAGAAAGGAAAATTAAAACCTATAGTAGTATCAACAGACATTCCACCATCTAGACAAATAGCATTAGATAACATAGCACGATCATCAAGACAAGTTACACAATCAATCAGTAAGACAACAACTAAACCAACTAAAATAACAAAACCTACTATCGGTTTAATTGAAACTAAAAGGCCAGGCAGAACATTAATAAGCAGAGTATCACAAAATGTTATCGCAGTACCACCAACCAACAGAATATCAAAACCAACAAGATTACCAAGGATTAGTTCATTAGGAATTAATGAACCAGAAATTAAATTGCAACCTACATTATTACCAAGAAGACAACCGTTTGTAGATTTAGATACTATTCAAAAATCAGTTACCAGAATTATTCAACAACCTGACAGAAGAGTTAAACCGAAACCAGATGTTATAATTATTCCTGATCAAGAGATTATTAATATACCTGATGTTATTAAAATTCCAGATATAACCGAGATACCTGATTTTGTTCCACCTCCACCAATATATCCTAAAACACCACCTCCTCCTCCACCGTACCAAAAACCTACCCCTGGTATGCTAGGATTCCCAGCATTATTTTTATTCGGTGGTAAGAAAAGGAAGAGAGGGAAACGTCAAGCCGGTGCATTTGGATATACAGCTGATTTTATCGCATCCATTGAGAACCAGTACGGTAAAGCATCAAAGAAATCAGTATTCACTGGGCAAGAAAGGAGATTCAAAGTTAAAGGTAAGAAGTTCTTAAGCAAGTTACCGAAGATGAAATTTAATAATATGTTCGGTAAGATTAGTAATGCGTTGAGGTTATGAAGAAGAAAATGGAATATACAGAAGAAGAACAACAACTAGAACAACAACAACAAGCATCAGCACAGGAACAGTTAGCGCAGCAAGAATTACTGCAACGTCAAGCTGCAGCACAACAAGCCAGACAAGGGATGCCGATTAATCAAGACCGCGATTTCATGGAATGGTTGTTTAATTTTAAAGAAGAAATGATTGCACCGTTAAAACATTTATGGCGCGGTGAAGAAGAAATTAATCCTGGATATTGGGAGAAACCTAAAAATAAATCTGACCAGTTAGTTATAATGAATGAACGTGGTATCACGTGGTGTACTTCATTCTTAGGATCATGGATTTCACCAGTATATATTGTATCTAATTATGATGAAACTGCAATGAACTGGACAATGCGGAAAGTGGCCAGAGTAGTATGGAACAGTTTGGCTAGACGGTATGAAGAGTTTGCATTAAAGAAGATTGACATTCCAAGGGTTGCTATGGAACTTATAAGTAAAGTTCATGCGATTTTATTAGGTGCAAGAGGTAACGGATATAAAACTTTCTTCGCAAGCACCAGGCATATTGATGAAGTTAAAAGCACAACACATAATGAACCGCAGACAAGCGGTTGGGGTATTTTCAAAAAGAATAAACCGCAACCAACAGAGATGTATTAAAACTAAAGGTGATAAATAATGTCAATGAAACAAGGATATAATCTGGCTAAACTGCCAATCAATAAACCAACTGATAAGAATTTCAAGCCAAGCAAAAAGTTTGGTAAGGATGTTGATGGGTTAGTTACTCGCGCTAAGAATCTATAAAGAATTAGCGAAGTATGAATTATAACAAAATACCCCCCATTTGACGCGATATTAAGCAAAAGAATAAGGTAGTTATTTATAAAGGATTGGAGGAATGATTCAGAATGAAAAAATATGGTGTTCCGAAACGGGACGGTTCAGGGAAAGGTAGCAGAGCAAACAAAGGGCGTGGCGGTTGTAAAACTACAAAACGTAAAGGGAAAGGAAGAAACAGAAAGAGGTAATAAGATAAAATGTCATACAAGAAAACAACTAAACAGATCATTGGCAGTTCAGTATTACTTGGAGTAGGCAGTACAGCTATTGGTGCGATGGGACAAGGTGCAATCATACCTAACACATTAGGTAAAGCTAGTACCATGATGGGTGCAGTTGTTCCGGCAGCTTATGGGATGGATGTCCTTAATCTTGTTAAAAAGAAATCTAGGAGGTTAAAGTAAAATGGTTGAGGAGTACATTGAATTGAAAGATATTGAAAAAGATAAAAGGAAAGAAAAAACCAAAAAGATATTCAGTAAGGTTGCCAATTTCGGTAAATCTGTAGGTTCTGGTGTAGTTAAAGGTGCAGGAGTAATCGGTTCAGGAATAAGAACTGGTGCAGTAGCAGGCGCTAAGAAGTATGCAGCGTACAGTTCACCGGAAGCGCAAGAGAAACGATTAATAGCACAAGAACGAATGTTAGTAAGGAAGAAACGTATCGCAAAATTACGAGGTAATTCCGCTGGTATGAGTTTTAGTAATTATGGAATGAACATGGGTGGCAACAGTAATAGCAGTAACGGTTCAAGTGATTTAGGGATTTCGTCAGGATTATCAGCAGGGTTCGGTGCAATCATGGGTACACCGCAAAGTTCAATCAGAACTTCACCAACGAGAAGATATAAAACTGTTAAGACAACTAGAAGGAAATTGGTTGGTAAAGGAAAGAAAAGAAAGTATAGAACATATACAAACAAGAAACGAGTAGCAGTTAAAATAAGAAGACCAGTACAGAAGAAAGAGTTTAATCCGTTTGATATGATATAATCAATTTAAATAAGTAAGTGAGGTAAGGTAAGAATGATAGAAGTAAATCAAGCATGGGACTATATAATCCCAATAGTACAAAAATTAGTATGGATATTAGTCGGCGTGTTCGCGGTCGCAGCATTATGGTACTGGCTGTTCGTTATAAAGAAACGAAAGTTTTGGATGGCAGACATCTATGAACAGAAAAGTGACGGGGATTTATACCTGGTTGATAAAGACCGATTACAAGAAAAAAAGATTAATCGTGGGAAACAAACTATATATATTTTCAGGCATACCAAGACAGAAGCAATCCCGCCACCGTATGAATGTATTCAAAGATATAATAATAAAGAATATGTAAATTATATACGCATCTTAGGTGAGTATGTTCCGATGCAAGCTACAGAAAATAACTTACCAATAGTTAAAGAATTAAAAACTAAACAATCAATATTTAAAACAATAAAGGATAAATTACAAGACATACGAAACATCCCGACAACATTATTTAACAGTGACAGCGTGAAGAATAAATTTATTTATGTACCGTTGAATAAAGCGTTGAAGTATGATGTTGATTATAAACCTATCAGTTATGACGTAAACATGATGCGTATCAATGAAATTGATAATGCTGACATAATGTTTGCTAATACTAAAAACTGGATGGAGAAATATGGTCAGATGGTTATCGCCAGCATTTTAATCGGTGGTATAATAGTGATTGCATATTTATCATTTGAATACTTAAAAGAAGTTGTCAGTCAGACGTTAGGACACGTTAACCAAGTAGTAAGTCCATTGAATCAAATCGTCGAGAAAATGACTGGGAATAAACCAGGGATATAAAAATATAATGACAAACAAATGAAACAATGGAAAACAAATCAGTTATATTAATTTATTTTTTATTTTTAATACTGATAAGCGGGTTTGTTTCATCATTACCTTTCATAGAGAACCGTGGAATTATAATGGACAATAATTTACCATACATACAAAAGGAAATATATTGTGCCATCGGTGGTAGCTGTATATTAAATGAATTAACAGTGAGTAACCTTTCAGTTATTGGCAGTTATTTTAATATCTCTGTGCTGAATTATAATGTAACTGGAACGATATATGCCGATGATTATGCATTTCAAAACGGTAATACGATTAATGATACCTTCGTTAATATTATAGGTGATACAATGACTGGGAATTTAACGATAGATACCGGTGGTGTCAGTACAGATGTTGAATTGCGGTTACAGACAGACGTTAATGAAAATTCTTATTTATATTACATGGAGAGTGACACCGGCATATTAGGGTTCATGGCATGGTATGATGGCAGTGGTGGCGGTGCATATAAGATTGACGCTATTGACGGTACAGGTACAATAATTCCAAAGATGGAGATAGACAGGGATGATTATGACGTTGATTTCTTTGTTAATGAAAATTTGAATGATAATAACATTACAGGTATTCAATGCTTAGAATTAAACGGTGAATATATATGTAGCTGGGATTCTGTTAATGCAAGCAGTAGCAGTAGTAGTAACTGTTCAACTTGTAACATAAGCGATTTAATTAATGTTGATACTACTGATGTTGGTAACGCTTACATTTTAGTTTATCATGCTGCGTCAGGTAATTGGCGAGCAACATCATCTGGTTCATTATTCGGTTGGAACATAGATTCATCTGGCGGGTTCTTATATAATGATAGTGATACTGCTTATTATAATTATACTAAGTTGGATGATGAATATGTTACTTACGCAGACTTTAATAAAGAAATCTGGGGAACTAATAATATAACTACTCGGAAAGATATGATTGTCTGGGGAAGATATTGTAACCGTACAAACTGTTATACTGTTACAGATTTCTTGGCTAGTAGTAGTAATGTTAGTTCTTATAATGATACATTATTAAAACAAAGTATAATAGATAATAGTACATCTGATAGATTATATACTGATAACATTAATACAACAAGTAACATCGAAGAGTTAGGGTTTAACACCACTAACAACTTAAAATCTTATTTTGATTCATTGTACCAAGTTATCGGAAGTTATGTTACACATATATTTTTAGATACAAATTATTATAATAAAACACAAAGTGATGCTATAGAAACTTCTATAAGAACATCTATAATAGATAACTCAACATCAAATAATCTTTATACGGACGGAAGGGTTGATTCTATTAATAATAATAGTGGGATGATTAATTATACTGATGTAAATTATACTACAGGTTATTTTGAAGATGTAATCATATATCGTGATTTAACAATAGGTGAGGATTTAATTTGTACTGATTGTATATTACCTGGTGCATTACATTTAATGTATTTTGGATTATCAGATTTTGCAGATGATGTGGGGTATCAATTAATAGCAGAAGCTTTTACTGTAGTTAATTTTACTGAATTAATTAATGGATATACAAACATTACATATGATTCTGAATTGAATTATATTAATAATTGTTCTGTTGATGATTCTTGTGAAGATATAAGTTATGATACAGAAACACAAAGTTGGATTAATAGTAATTCAACTTATACTAATACAAGAGTTAATAGTATTATAAATATAACTGATAATAGTAGTTTAGTTAGATATACTATATTACAAACAGTTAATGCTACATCATTACATCTTAATCAAGATAACTGGAATGGTGATGATTGGATTACATACAGTAATCCAAACTTCATATTTAATGAAAGTATGTTAGAAGTTAAATATTATAATGTTGATACTGCTAGTTTTATTACTGGTACATTAGATGCAGGATTATTAAATTCTACATATCATAATGATGGTAAATATGATGAAATTACAATCAATTTTTCTGAATCATCAGGATCACCCGCATTAGATTTAAGAATAAATTTTACCAATATAACAGATTTTACAACTGGAGTTATAAGATATAAAACTAATACTTTAGTAGGTGAGTTTCCAATAATACAATTATGGGATTATGATGATTCTGTATGGGAGAATTATCCTGTATTAGTAGAAAGTGAATCATTCGCTACAATAACTCAACCGGTTTATGATAGTAGTGAACATATACAAGATGGAGTTGTTCAAATGAGAATATATAAAACAGATAATGGTAATACACAAAATCATTATTATGTTGATTGGATTGCCATTTCTAAAGGGTTCGGAACACCAGCAGGTGAAGAGGTTGATCCAATATGGGAATCTGATAAATCTAAATATTATAATTCTTCACAAGTAAATGATAGGGTAGATTCAATTAACAATGAAACACCCATTAATAATTGTTCAGTTGAAGGTAGTTGCAGTTTAATTACTTATGATTCAGAATTAACTTATATTAATAATTGTTCAATAGATAATAGTTGTGATTTAATTACTTATGATTCAGAATTAACTTATACTTCTTTAGATGGATTAGACATTGTTAATCAATCAATGTTAGATAATGATACCATTATAAGGAATCATAACACCAGTTGGATTACAAATAATCAAGATCCTGATACTACAATTAATAATTGTTCTGTTGATAATAGTTGCAATTTAATTACTTATGATTCAGAATTAAATTATTATACCACCACAGACTTTTTAATAGATTATTCTACTACTGGTTTTTATACAGATGATAATATAACTGCTAATGAGATTTATGCACTTACCCCACATACAAATAGGAGTGATGCAGATATTAACGGATTAATTGATACTAAAGTTGATGACACTTTTGTTAATGATTTATTCGTGGATGATTTAACCACTGACGCTGATACAACATATTCAGCAGGGGACGGAAACATAACAATAACTTCTGAGAAACTTTATCTGGCTTTTGTTGATTTAGCAGAACTAGATAACACCATTTCTTTATTTATAACAAAAGCGGTAAGTGACTTAACAAATTATTTCACAAAGACAGAAGTAACCGCAAGTTTTGATGCATTACCAAATCTTACCTCTGCCGATGTAGTGACTGCGGTTGGAAATTGGTCAGATGATAAAAGTTCTTATTGGGATACTGCGACAGATTTAGATACAGTTATTAGTGCAGATGAAATCTCTGAAGCAAATATAGCTTTCTCTACAGCTTGTGCAGCAGGTGATTATTACAGGTTAAATGGTAATGATTTAGAATGCACTACCCCAACAGACACAGATACATTCAATTCATCATCAGATATTATATCAGTTGTAAATGTAACTGATTCGTACTGGGACATTATAGCTAAAGATTTATTTTGCACAGATTGTCTTACAGGGACAGAAATAGCAGAATTAACGGATGCAGATGTAAGTAATACTTTAACTGCTTCTGATTTAGTTGCAGGAAGTTCTGTAGTTTCAGATGCAGAAGTAGATAATGATATTACTGTTGAAACAAATCATAATATAACAATAACAGGGAGTGGTGCGACTTTACATTTTGATGTTGTAAACAGCACACATGGTAAAATATGGATGAGTTAAAATTAATTGAGTATAAACCTCAAAAAAATAGAAAAAGTATAATATTTTTAATATTAGGAGTTTTATTATTAATTAGTATTACGTTTTTAACTAATAAACCATTACTTGAAGGTGGATTTGAAGAATTAAAGATAGGAACTAAAGAGATGATAACAAGAGTATTTGCATTACCCAGTATCAGCGATTATGGAATAAAGAATGATACTTCTGGTTTATGTCATAATATAGATGGGAAAGTAGTATGTGAATTATGTAATCCTGTTAACGACACTTGGACAGATGAAATTAAACATTACAAGAATTGTACTCAATGTTATAATCAAACAATACAAGTTAAACCTGATTCTAAAATTATAGATTCTAAGATAATATTAAACGAGAATGGTACTTATGATAAAATTATTGAACAATGTTATAATTATCTTTGTGTTGATTATATTGAATATATTGAACATATTAATGAGCAGGTTGATTGTATTAAAAATGGTAAGATTCAAGTTGAAGAAACTATTTATGGTGATGCAGATAATTTTGCAGTCTTGAAAGGAACTAAAGTTTGTTTACAGTCTTATGAAGAGGGTGGTCAATATGCGATAGATTGGCGTGTTGATGATTCAGTAGATATTGCGTGTCATGATATTCTTACAGGTGAAATTACTGTTAAAGGTAGTTCAGATTTTAAGAAAAAATCAATAGAAACACTTAACATTTTGAAAACTAAGATAGAGTTAGATGTGGTGAGTATAAAATGAATTTTGGATTAGTAA